>JAABUM010000501.1_pt1 | contig 68216 bp, 57 predicted proteins | sample 5559161 | NCBI WGS metagenome assembly JAABUM01 (sample SAMN10711868, study PRJNA513369) | rock metagenome | isolation source: Antarctica rocks | place: Antarctica: Victoria Land, Siegfried Peak nord
AGCCGAGGGTGCGCCCGATCAGGGCGGTCGCCTGGGACCGTAGCACCGGATTGGACGGCTCGAAGGTCGTCGGAGAGGTGCCGCGAATGAAGCCGCGCGCCGCCAGCTGGCCGATCGCCTCGTAGGATGCGCTCGTGGTCGGCACGTCGGAGAAGGTTGGGCGCGGCGCGAAGTCGGCGCGTACCGTGCGGTTCTTGCTCAGACCGAGCTTCAGCGGGTTGGCGAAGCCGACGAAGCTGCCGTCCACCGTCCAGCCGAGGAAGATATTGTTGGCTGCTGGCGTGGCGGTAAAGTTCACGATCCCGCCATAGGTGCCGCTGCCGGGGGCGACGGTCCCGGTGCCGGTCCCGCCGGTGGTGATCGTCGCGCTGTAGCTCGGTACCGTGGGCGGTGTCGAGCCGTCACCATAGGGTGGCCGTGGGTTGGCCACGTATGGGAAGGTGGTCTGGAACGGGAGATCGTTGGCGTTGACCCCGTCGCCGAGGGCGGTGTTGACCTTCGAGGTCCGGCAGGGGGTGGGTCCGGCCAGCGGCCCGCCGGTCTGGCAGAGGATACCCGCGACCGCCTGGAGCTCGATGTCGGCGACATCGTCGGCAAGCCGACGGCCATTCGGGAAGCCGTCGAGCTGACCTCCGAGGACGCCCATGCGGTTCACCGCGTTGGGATCGGTGGTGCTCGGGGCGATCCCCATGTTGAGGCGCATCATCTCGGCGGGTGATACCGTCGTCGGCTGATTGATCCCCTTGATGCCGGTGAGGAAGACCGCCACGAGATCGGTGCGGTTCGTGGTCGGCGTGTCCTTGTCGACGCCGAGCGCTACGAAGAGTTTCGCCAGCTCGGGGTCCGTGACGCGGGGGAGGAACTGGACGTCGGCCCCCGGGGCGACGCGCGTGGCGTTGAAGCGATCCTTCTGGCCGAGCGGGATGACCACCTCGTTGACCAGCGGCATCGCCAGGCGGGAGACCTGGACGAAGGCCCCAGTCGCGGTCTTATTCCCGGTGCCGTCGAGCACCGTCGTCTGCTGCCGACTGGCGGTGGCCCAGACCCCGATCACCGGGTCGGTCGCAACGGCCCCCTGGAGGTAGGACTTCGGGACCTGGAGCGCGAGGGTGTTGACGCTCAGCCCCGCCAGGAAGTCCGTGCCACCGGCCGGGTTGACGCCGAGCAGGTCGAAGGTCCGACCAAGGTCCACGAAGAAGGGATCATCGCGCTGCCCGGCGAAGCTGCTGATCCCGTTGGGCAGGCCGGTCGCGATGGCCGGCTGCACCAGGGCCGCATAATTCGGGGTCGAAGCCGGCCCCACATTGTTCGGCGGTGAGAGCAACCTTGTGCCCAGGACCTGGGTCACGCCATTCTTGGTCACGCTCAGGTCGTAGGTCTGCGGTCGGTTCCAGTTCTTGTAGGTCCTGGTGCCGGCGTCGTAGGTGATGGTGCCGGTGTTGTAGAGGAAGCTGTTCGGATCCACCGTGCTCGTTCGAAACCGGAACGAGAAGACGATGTTGTCGGTGGCGCTGCCGTCGTTGTTGACGTGAATCTCGTAGAGGACATCGTCACCGAAGCGGTAGAAGTTCGGCCCGCCCGCCGGCAGCTGGAACGGGACGTAGTCGGCGATCAGCGTTACCGTGTCCTGGCGATCGGGGCTGACGAACGCGTACACGTCGGTGTTGTCCGCGAGCGGGTCCTCCGACGTCAGCGGTGCCTCGCGGTGACTGGAAGCGCGCGTCGGGGCGGGCGTGGGTGCGAGCAGGGACAGCGGCACCAGCGCCGCGATGAGCAGCATGACGAGGGCGAACAGGCGCAGGCGCGCGCGGGCGGGCAGTTGTGAGCGCGAAGATCTGGCGACTGGCATCGTGCTCTCCTTTCCATGTGGTGACCATGGGATCGGGTTTCTTTGGTGGAACTGGTGCCTTGCCCCCTTCCCGGCCCGGCGGTTAGGACCGCGAGGCTGCGCTAAGACCCTTTGCCACTGTACGACTGTTTATCAGTCCATACTCTTTACTTTGCCAGACGAATACGGTAAAGTCAAGCAGATTCGTCACCGGTACGCTTACGAGGAGACAGGGCATGGCACTGACCGGGAGACGACGACTGGCGGGAGCCACGGGACGGCGGCGACCGACCGAGCGGCACCGCTTCGCCTTCGCGCTCCTCGCCCTGACCCTGGTTGCGGGATTGGCGCTGGGGCTCGGGATACATGCTAGACAGGCGCGCTCGGATTCGGGCGCGACGGCGCTAGAGGGTGCGGCTGCCGATTCGCGCTCCCCGACCGAACGGCAACTGGCGGCGTTGCAGATCCGTTTGCGCGACCGACCGGATGATCCCGCGCTGCTCGCCAGCCTCGGTCAGATCTGCGTGCAGCGCGCGCGAGAGACCGGCGATCCGGCCTACTATCCGCGCGCCGAGGAGGCTTTCCGGCGTGCGCTCGCGCGCGACGAGAACAATGTCGATGCCCTGGCCGGTCTCGGCTCGCTCGCGCTCTCGCGCCACCAGTTCCGCGAGGCCCTCGACTGGGGCCAGCGTGCTCGGGCGCTCGCCCCGCAGGTCGCCTACTTGTACGGCGTTATCGGCGACGCGCAAACCGAACTAGGGCAGTACCCGGAGGCGGTCGCGACCTTCCAGCAAATGGTCGATCTGCGCCCCGACCTCGGCTCTTATGCCCGCGTCTCCTACGCGCGCGAGTTGCACGGGCAGTCCGCAGGGGCGATCGAGGCGATGCAACGCGCCGTGGCGGCGGGCTCGCCGGGGGCGGAAGGGACCGCCTGGACGCGCGTTCAGCTCGCCACCCTCTACTTCAACACCGGCCAATTCGACGCTGCCGCGACCGAGTATAGTCATGCCCTCTTCGAGGTGCCGGGCTACCTCCACGCCCAGGCCGGGCTGGGCCGCGTGGCGGCGGCGCGCGGCGACTATGCCACCGCGATCGCCCGTTACACCGAGGCGACCGCTGCGATCCCCTTTACTCAGTACGTCATCGAGTTGGGCGATGTCTACACGGCGGCGGGGCAGCCGGAACGCGCTGCGGAGCAATACGCGCTGGTCCGCGTGCAGGAACGGCTGTTGGCGGCCAACGGCGTGAACAACGACCTCGAGTTCGCCCTATTCGCGGCTGACCACCCGTCCGCCGGGCTGACGCCGTCCGCCATCGTCGATCAGGCGCGCACGGCCCTGGTGGCGCGCCCGGGAATCTACGGGCATGACACCCTGGCCTGGGCGCTGTACCGCGCGGGGGCATACGACGAGGCGAGTCGCGAGAGCGCCGCCGCGCTCGCGCTCGGCACCCAGGATGCCCTGCTCTACTTCCACGCGGGCATGATCGCCCGAGCGCGCGGCGACGACGCGGCGGCGCGCGCGGCCTTTACGCGGGCGCTGGCGATCAATCCCGCCTTCTCGGTCTTTTACGCGCCCGAGGCGCGAGCCGCGCTGGCGGGGCGTTGACGACGGCAGCGCCGCCGACAACCGGAACGACGATGATGGTCGGGGGAGATATGGCCGCTGGGGCGGAGCGATCGGCGCGGCGGTATTGCATCCCCGGCGCGATCCTGCTCGGGCTGTTGCTCGCCCTGTGGTGCGGCGGGCGGGGCGCTGCGGCCCACCCGCTCGGCAACTTCACGATCAACAGCTTTAGCCGACTCGACTTCGTCTCATCGGCGGTGCGCGTCACCTATATCGTCGACTACGCCGAGATCCCGACGTTCCAGCTCATGCCGCGCCTCGACACCACTGGCGACGGCGTGCTCGATGCGGCAGAGTCCGCCGCCTTCCTCGATGGTACCCTGCCGGACCTCGTACGGGGGCTGCAACTGACGATCGGCGGGCGACCGCTCGCGCTGACAACACGCGAGCGCACCGCTGTCCTCGTGCCGGGCCAGGGCGGGCTCCCAACGCTTCGCGTGGAGATGCATCTGGACGCCGCTCTACCGTCGGACTGGTCGACCGGCGGCGCGGCGCGCTACGCGGATGGGAACTTCGGCGACCGGTTGGGCTGGCGCGAGGTCGTCGTGCGGGGCGGGGCGGGGATCGCGATCGACGGCGACGCGGCGTTGGCCGAGGATCGGTCGGATGAATTGCGGTCCTACCCGCAGGATCTGCTCACCGCGCCGCTCAATCGCCGGGAGGCGACGTTCACCCTCCGCCCCGCGCCGGGTACGGCCACGGGCAATGCCGGTGCCGCCGCCGCAGCGCCCGGACAGCGCGGGCCGCTCGGCGGCCTGACGACTTCCAGGGTCGCGGGGTTGGCCCAGGTGGAGCAGTTGACGCCGGGCGCGATCCTGCTGGCGATCCTGGCGGCCATGTTCTGGGGGGCGCTGCACGCACTCTCGCCAGGGCACGGCAAGACGGTCGTGGCCGCTTATCTGATCGGCACGCGCGGCACGGCGCGACACGCGGTATTCCTGGGCCTGACGGTGACGATCACGCACACCCTCGGCGTCTTCGCCCTCGGTGCCGTGACCCTCTGGCTCTCGCGCTTCTTGCTGCCGGAAACGCTCTACCCGTGGCTCAATGTCCTCTCCGGGATCGCGGTCGTCGCCATCGGCATCACCCTGGCCTGGCAACGTTTGCGCGGTGCCGAGGGTGTTGCGTCCGGGCACGAGCACGCCGACGACGAGCAGGTGGGCCTGCCGCATACACATGGTGGGCGGACCCATACGCATCTGCCGCCGGGCGCGGCTGGGGAACGGGTGACGAGGCGCAGCCTGCTGGCCCTGGGGGTGAGTGGCGGCCTGATCCCCTGCCCCTCGGCGCTCGTACTGTTGCTCGGGGCGATCGCGCTGGGACGTATCGGCTTCGGCCTGTTGCTCGTCGTCGCTTTCAGTGCCGGACTGGCGGGTGTGCTGACCGCCATCGGCATCCTCTGCGTCCATGCGCGTCGCCTCTTCGGGCGACTGTCTTTCGAGCCACGGGTGCCGCGGTTGTTGCCAGTCGCCAGCGCGTTGGCGATCACCCTCGCGGGGCTCGCCATCGTGCTCGACGCCCTGCGCCAGGGCGGCATCGTCTGAGGGCGGACCGCGCGAGAAGGCGGGGTGGCCCTGCTGATCGCGACCGGATGACGCGGAGGAACACCAGCGATGACGCAACAGCAGACGGATAAGCGGGCACCGATGGCGGCGGCACCACTCCGGTATACCCCCGAGGGGGCGGTCGCCTGGGGCGAGATGTGGGATACCTTCTGCGCCCTGGCGCAAGAGGGCGGGCCACCCCATCGCGGCACGCTCCTCCAGCCGCTGGAACAGGAGCATCCCGACAGTCCCGCCTATCGCGCCGCCGCCGCCGAGATCGCGCGCGGCATCCGGGAGGTGAGCGGGCTGACCGCCGTGCCGGGGGATCCGGGCTGGCTGGCGGTTCGGTGCGACTCGCCGACGATGGCCCGCTGGCTGAGCGAGGCGATCGTGGCGGAGTTGGTCGCGGCACGCTGCGACGGTCCCATTCTCCTCGTGCCGGTCGGCGCGGCGTACACTCTCACCGGGGAGATCAAGAACGTCGTGACGGTTGTGGCGAAGACGACGCACTACTGGCACGAACATCTCCCGGTGGAGGTGAAGCAGACGCTGGTGGCGCAGGCGCGTCTGGCGGGATTGGCGAAGGGCATGCGTGGCTGGTTCCGCAGATTGGCGCGTCAGTAATCGCCAGCAAAGAGCAATAGTTTAGTGACAGCCTGCGTGCGATCGCGCGGCATTGCGGGCAGTCCTTCCAATCGGCGTGGCGGCGGTCGTGCCCTGACATCCGCGTAACGCGGCAAGGCGCGATCGCGCTCTTTCAGCCGACCGGGCGGAGTGCATCCGCCGGGGAGACGCGCCCCGCCTGCCACGCGGCGATCAGCAACGCCGCCAGCGTGCCGAGCAGCGCCAGGGTCAGGGTGAAACCGATCTGACCCCAGGGCGGCGCGAAACGGAGTTCGGGGGCGCGCACGGCCAGGATCGCGACCAGGCTGCGCGCCAGGATCAGGCCGAGCGCCGTGCCGAGCGCGACCCCGACCGCCGCCGTCGCCGCCGATTCGAGCGCGAGGCTCGCCTGGGTCTGGAGGCGCGTGTAGCCGAGGGCGCGCAGGGTGCCGAGCTGTTGCCGCCGCTCGATCACCGACTGGATGCCGATGATCCCCAGAGCCGCCACCCCCGCGACCAGGCCCAACCCCATGAAGCCCTGGACCAATTGCGTCAGCAGCGCCCGCACCGACTGCCCGATGCGGACGGTGCCGTTGAGGTCGGTGACGACGAGGCTGCGGTCGGCGAAGGCGACCTTCAGCCCCGCGACCGCATCCGCCGCCGCCGTGCCGGGCGCGAGGGTGAAGAAGTAGCTGCTGGGGGGCGGGAGCGCTGTGCCGAGGGCGGCGGCGGTCGCGCGCGCGGTCCAGATGCCGGGTGGCGCGTCGCTGCGCGGGTCGATGATGCCGATGATCGTCAGCTTGGTCGGTGCGCCGCCATCGGTCGCGCGCGCCCAGACGGTGAAGGGCGCGAAGGGGCCGTCGCCCGGCGGCGGATCGAGACCCCCGCCGGAACGGGTGCCGGTGAGCACCGCCAGCCCGCCCCGCGCGCGCAGCGCACGCCAGATCGCCGCATCGTCGCCATAGCCGCGCGCGCGCCGACTGAAACCGATCGTGGCCTGGTCGAGGAAACCGTCATCGGCGGCGACGATTGTGGCGTCGCGCCAGCTCGCGTTCGGCGTCCCGAACTGCACCGCGCGGGCCGGGAAGGAGGCGATGCCGCCGATCGCGACGAACGAATCCGGGCGGATCGCCTGTGACGATGCCAGGGCCGCGTTGATCTCGCCCGTCGACCCGATCGCCGCGACCGTGGCCGGGAGATCGCCGCGCAGGTCGAAACCCGCGATCGGCGGTTCGCCGCCCGCGTAGGCGTTCACCAGCGAGTCGATCAGCGTCAGCGCGGCGACCATGATGAAGACGACCATGCCGAACATCGTCACCGTCAGCGCGACCCGCCCGCGCGCTGCGCCGAGCGCCGCCGCCGCCGGGCGCACGATCAGGCGCAGGCGCGGCAGGGGCGCGAAAGCCCGGTCGAGGGCGCGCAGCGCCGGGGCGAGGGCGCGCGTGGCCGTCCAGACACTCGTCCCGATCAGCGCGAGTCCCCCGATTGCCGCCGCGAGGGCATCGTCGCGTATCTCGCCACCGACCGTCGGCAGTCCGGCGAGGGCACGCAGCCAGAGCGCGGCGAGCGCGAACCCGGCCAGCGTCTGCACGGGCGTGACGAGCCGCGCTCCATCGCCCGCTCGGAAGCGGCGTAAGAGACCGGTCAGCAGGGCCGCGCCGCCGAGAGTCAGCAGCGCGAGGGTGCCGGGGATGATCAGCGGGTGCCGGGGCAGATAGGGGAGGGCGGGGGTCTGCCAGCGCCACCAGACCGCCGCCGCCGCAACCAGCAGTAGCAGGCCGACGGCGATCGTGCTGCCGCCGCGCCCCTCGCTGCGCTCCTCGCCGCGCGTGGCGGCGATGATTTGGGCGTGGCTGACGCGCCAGGCGGCAGCGCACATCGCCAGGAAGGTCAGCAGCAGCCCGGCCAGGAAGGCGATCGCCAACGAGCGCGGCTCGATGCGCGGCTGGAGTTGGTAGCCGAAGCTGACCAAGGCCTCGGCGAGCGACGCCACCGTCAGGCGGGTGGCGACGATCCCGGCGATCGCGCCGAACGCCGCCCCGAGCATGGCGTAGAGAAAGCCCTCGCTGAGGAAGATCGCCGCGATCTGTCGCCGTCCCATGCCGAGGGCGCGGAGGGTCGCCAGTTCGCTCGCGCGGTCGGCGGCGAGGAGGCTGAAGATGAGGTGGATCAGCAGGATCGCCGCGCCGAGCGAGAAGATACCCAGGACAAGGAAAACGGTCGTGACGACGTTGCCGTACTCGTCGGCCTGGTCGAGTCCCTCCCGCTTGACCTCGATCACGGAGAGGAAGGCGAGGGAATTGAGCTGGTTCTGCATGGTGCGGCGGTCGGTGAAGCTCGGGAGCTGTCTCGTCAGCCCCTGGAGCTGGCGGCGGACGCGCGGATCGGTCACCAGGGAGATGAAGCGCGGCGTCAGCTCGTCCTTGAGCGCCTCCTGGCGGAGGTCTGCGATCTTCTGGCGGTCGCGTCCGGCCTGGGTCGCCTCGTAATCGAGGAGGCCACGCTGAATCTCCGGGCGAGCCAGGAAGGCGCGGAGGTTTTGCGCCGCCGGGCGGTCGACGAGCGCGCCGCGCAACGCCTCACTCGCGGCGGTGGTGCGATCCACGCTGGCGTCGCCGCCGCCATTGGCGACCAGGATCTGATTGATCTGATTGTTGCGACCGAGGATGCCCTGATAGGCGGCGAGGGGGGCGATGATCAGCGGGGCCGCGCCGCCGATGCCGTCGTTCGGGCTGATCGCCGCGATCCGCACCGCCCACTCCGGCGCGTCGATGCCGCCGGTGGCACTCCCCTCCGCCGGACGGATCTGGAGGGTTTGGCCGACGGTGATGCCGAAGAGATCGGCGGCGGCGCGGTTGAGGACGACGGCGTCCGTGCCCAGCCCGCCCAGGTCGATCGCCGCGCCCTCGGTGGTGACGAACGGGCCGAAGGCCGGATCGGGGGTGCGCGTGGCGAGGAGGCCGATCGCGGTGCGTGTCGCCCCGGCGTCGGTCACGGTCACGGTCACCTGATCGGTGATCGCCGGGGCGGTGGCGGCAATCGCGCCGCTTGCGCCGAGACGCGCCCGGAGGCCATCGTACTGATTCTGGGGGAAGAAGTTGAGGTCGGCGGCGCGCAGTCCGCCGAACGTCCCGTTGGCGAGCGAGCGAGCGCGATCCCCGGCGCTCTGCCGTGGCACGTTAACAACGATAGCCTCGTCGGTCGTGCCGAGGGTGACCGTGACGAGCGAGCGCAGGGTCGAGCCGATCGTGTCGCCGGTGCCGAAGGCGCTGCTGATCGTGGTGGTGGCGAGGGTGAGGCCGAGGACGATCAGGATCGCCCGTGCCGGACGGCGGGGGAGATTGCGTACTCCCAGTCGGATCACCGGCGCGCCACCGCCTCCCGCCAGCAACATTCCGGCGATCAGCGCCGCGAGGACGAAGCCGACCGCGAGGGCGATCGTGGCGAGCGGGAGGCTGAAAAACTGCTCCATGCGTTCGACTCTCCGCCCGGTGCTGGTTCATTCGTCGCTCGTCTGGTGTGGGGTCGTAGCGTTGACTTCCTGGGATCGCCGCCCCGCTCAGTCCGCCGCCCGGACGCGCGGTATCGCAATCAATGGTTCTGTGCGCGCGCTATCGCTCACGATCTGCCCGTCGCGCATCCGCACCAGCCGCGAGGCGCTGGCGGCGACATCGGCGGCGTGGGTGACGATCACGAAGGTTTGCCCTTGCTCGGCGTTGAGGTGCCCGATCAGCGCGATGATCTCGGCGGCGACCTCGCTATCGAGATTGCCGGTCGGCTCGTCGGCCCAGACGATCGCGGGGCGACCGACGAGCGCGCGGGCGATCGCGACCCGCTGTTGCTGCCCGCCGGAGAGGGCCGCCGGGCGGTGATCGAGGCGCGTACCGAGGCCTACCGCGTCGAGCATCGCCCGTGCACGCCGCCGCGCTTCGCCGCCGCGCACCCCGCCGATCAGGAGGGGGAGCTCGACATTCTCGGTCGCGTCGAGGGTCGGCAGGAGGTTGAACGACTGAAAGATAAAGCCGGTTGTACGCGCGCGCAAGCGGGCGCGGGCGGCGTCGGAGAGGGCGCGCAGGGCGACGCCGCTCAGCAGGATCTCCCCTTCGTAGTCGTTCTCCAGCCCCGCGAGGCAGTTGAGGAGGCTTGTCTTGCCGCATCCCGAAGGGCCGGCGATCGCGACCAACTCGCCGCGCTCGATGCGGAGATCGATGCCGCGCAGCGCTTCGACCGTCAGGTTGCCGCTCCGATACCGCTTGCTGAGGGCGCGCGCCTCCACGGCGGGCGCGGCGGGGTCGTCCTTCGCCGGTTGCGGGCGCGTGGCACTACCGAAAAGTCGTCGGATCATCTGCTCTCAGGGTGGTGATGGCGATGTCGGCGATGCGCCGATAGCCCGCATTCGAGGGGTGGAAGCCATCGCCGCTGATGTACTGCGGGTTGGCGGCGAGTTCCCCCCAGCCGTCGTAGAGATCGACCAGGACGGCGTAGTCGGCGTGGCGGGCGACGGTCGCCGCGATCGCCGCATTCCAGGCGCGTACCTGTTGGTCGAGACGTGCCGGATCGACCCCGGCGAAGGCCGGGAGGGCGCGCAGATCGGGCAGATTGAGGATCAACATCGTCCGGGTCGTCCCGGCTGGCGGACGCAAAGTCGTCAGGATCTGATCGAGTTCAGCGGCGAAGGCATCGAGGGACACACCGCCGCGCAGATCGTTCGGCCCCGCCCAGAGGGAGAGCCAGCGCGGCGCGGCGTCGGCGGCGATCGGCAGTTGCCCCGCGATCACGTCGGCGAGGGTCGCGCCGCTGATCCCGAGGTTGACGACCGGTGTCCCCCCTGGCAGCGCGGCGGCTACGAGCGGCACCCAGGCGTCCTGCGCGGGGCGAGTCGCGCCGATGCCGACCGCATCGGAGGCCCCGAGCGCGACGTAGACTCCGGCACCGGTCGTGCTCGACCGCCCCGGGCCGCAGGAGGTCAGGAGCAGGGCGAGGCCGAGGAGACAGGTGAAGGTGCGATAGGGCTGTCGGATTGCCAAGATGGGATGACCCTTGCTCTTGTGCGCGGCACCATCGGCGGCGGGGCGCGGTGTCCGATCGTCGGTACGAACTGGTGGGTGGATCGGGGAGTGGCGCGGCGCGATGCCTGATGCCACTGGCGAGTATACCAATCGCCCCGCGTCCCGAGCCACGCCGCCTTATGGTGATGACGTTCGCGAACGCTGTTGGGTAACGGCGCGGCGCAGCGCTATGCCATCGCTGGCCCGCCATGCTGTTTTCCGGGCGTGGTAGCGGCGCTGGCCACGAGCGGAGGAGCCACGACATGCCGTTGTCCGCGCCGGCGTCGCTGGTCGTTGCCGGCGCGATGTATGCCGCGTGGAACCTGCTGGTGAAACGGGCACGGCAGCGGCAGATCTTCACTTGGCTCTCGCTTGTTGCACGGGTGATCTGCTTCCTGCCGCTGTTCGTCTTCGGCGCGGCCCCAGTGTCGCCCGCTGCATGGCCGTTCGTCAGCGCCAGCGGCATCGTCGAGGCGCTGTACTTCTCCGCGTTGACTCGCGCCTATGGCCTCGGCGCTTTCTCCCTCGGCGTGCGCCCATCGCCGCCGAGTGGTGATGCAACCGGCCGCGCATCGTCGTCGTGGGAGCACCCAATCTGGCGACGTATATGCTGGTGCTGACCGCATATTCTCTGCGCGCCAAACGCGTATGCCGGGGCGATCCGCGAGGTCGGTATCCTCTTCGTGGCGCTGGTCGGCTGGTGCTGGCTGGGCGAGGCGTGCGGATGGGCGCGGACGCGCGGCGCGGCGCTGATCGTCGTCGGGGCCGTTGTCATCGCCGCGTTCGGGTAGGGGATGACGCGCGACCGACGATTTGGTATACTGTCGGTCGCTTCGCGCCGCGCGCCCTTTGCGTGCCAGGCGCGTTTCCACGTATCCGAACCGCGTTGGATCGCTGCGGCGGGGCCGCGCGGATATGGCACACCGACGCAGAGCGAAAAAGAGGGGGATCGCAGATGGCGACGATGGAACTGAACGCGCAGCGGCGCACGATTGTCGGCAAAAAGGTCCGCAAGCTGCGCCGTGAGGGTCTTGTCCCGGCGGTGGTGTACGGCTTCGGCGTCAGTAAGCCGCAATCGATCACGCTGGTCTCGCGCGAGATCGAGCGCGCCTACGTGCAGATGGGGCGGTCGGCGCTCATCCGCCTGAGCGTCGAGGGGAGCCCGGCCCGCTCGGTCCTGATCCACGATGTGCAGTTCGATCATACGCACCGCTACGTCACGCACGTCGATTTCCTGGCTCCGAACATGAATGTGGTGATGACTGTCGGTGTGCCCCTCGCGCTCGTTGGCGAGGCTCCGGCGGTGCAGACCGAGGACGGTATCCTGGTGCAGGATCTGACCGAGATTCAGGTCAGCGCGCTGCCGGACCAGATCCCCGCCGCCCTGACGTTGGACGTGAGCCATCTGACCGAAATCCACGCGCAGATCACCGCAGGCGATGTGGAGCTGCCGGAGGGCGTCACCCTGATTACGCCCGCCGAGGACGTGATCGTCACCGTCTCTCGGGCGCAGCTGGTGGTTGAGGACGAGGAGCCGACCGAGACCGCGGAAGGCGAGGAGGGTGAGGGCGAGGCCGCGTCCGACGATGCCGGGGCGGACGAGTCCGGCGAGGCGCACTCCCCCAAGGAGTAATCCAGCCGCGGGATACATGATTCAGCAGGAGGGTGGGCGTCGGGAAACCAACGCCCACCCTCTCTTTTTCGAGGAAGTGACATCCGAGCGGGTGGTGTGGAGTCGTCATCAGTACGTCGGGGGCGAAGCAAACGTGGCTAATGAGGGGCGAGACAAGGGTACCTATCGAGTTTGAGCCCGCCAAATAGCAAAAAGCGGGGAAGTACCACTGGCACTTCCCCGCTTTATTATCGCTTTCGGGCATCGCCGAGCGATCTGGCCTTAGAGTCCGGTCTCCCGAACGATGCCCAGAAGCTTGTGACTACTCATAAGCACCACCCCCTTTACCCTCATCGGTCAATAAGTTTGCGAGGAGAGGTCGCCCCGCTCTCGACAGGGGAAATAATAGCACCCCGGCCAAGGGGTGTCAAGGGTGCTCAGGGGGCCGGGATGATCAACTCCTGGCCGGGGAGGACGAGATCGGGATTCTGCAACGAGTTCGCATCGATGATCTGCTGCACGGTCACGCCATACTGCGCGGCGATGCCGCTGAGCGTGTCGCCACTCTGGACGACGTAACGCCGCTGGTTGGCGGCGGGCGCCGTCGTGGCGGTGGCGACGGGTGGGGGGGCGGTTGACGCAACGGTCGCCACCAGGGCGGTGCTCGGGGCACCGCTCGTCGCCACGGCGGAGGCCGCGCGCGTGACGGTGCGGGCCGGGCTGGCGATCGCCGGGGCCGTCGACGCGGTCGGTGCGACGGTCGCCGTGCCGCTTCCACTCCCGCCGCCACAGGCGGCGAGGAAGAGTGCCCCACCCGCGACACCGGCGAGGAGGCTGTAGCGCGCTATCCACTGTCTCGGCCTCATTGCGCATCCTTTCGTATCAACAGGGTAAGCACGCTCGCCACACCGCGCGAGCGCGACACACAGATGTACGTTCGCCATGACCGTACGTAGTGTACCAGGGATAGCGCGCGAATGACAGTCCCTATAATAAACGTCGGTGCGGCTCGTTTGGTGTCAGTCACACGCCACAATGCCACGGGCGGCCCGTGGCATTGGATGGTGGGTGCGACGAATGGTAGCGAATTATCCCACCCGTCCACCTTCGGGCGAATCGGGTTTCTCAGTCGGCTCGTCAACCGGCTTGGTCGGAAGTGGCTCGTGCGTGGCCTTGCCCTTCTGTGCAATCGTCGGGAGGCCGGGATCGACCCGCTTCGTGCTGTCGGCGACGGGCGTATCGGGGTGCTTCTCGGTGAATTGTCCCTCGATGAATGTGCCGTGTCGTTCTGCGTTCCGGTTCATGAACGGGAGCTTGCGGGCCATCTCGACCGCACGGAGATACATGCCCTGGAGTTGCTCACCCGTGGGCCTGGCCCCCTGGAGGTAATAGAGATTCGCGGTCTGTCCGGCGACCGCCGTGCCCGCGTAGGCAACGATCACCTTGGGGATCGTCCCGGCGGCGAACGGGATCAACGCCGAGAGTTCGCGCGCGATCGTGCGCCAGAGGATCCCCGCGCCGACGATCGGCAACATCTCGGCGTAGATCCGCCACGGCTGCCCGAGATCGCGCCCGTGGATCGCCGCCATCTTGTAGATCAGCATCAACTGATTCTTGGTCAGTACCAGGCTGTCGGCTCCGACGGCCACGATGTTGCCGACCACCGGGATCAGCGCGGGAATATTGGAGAGGAGTGCAAACTCCGCGTTGGCGCGCGCGGTCTGCCCGATCGCCGCCGAGGCCGCCTGCTTGCGGAAGGCGGGCAAATAACGCCCCAGGGCGAGTTGTCGGTGCGCTAGCCGGGTCACGATCCTGCCGCGCAGGTCATCGACCAGATCGCTCGAGAGCGTGGCGTCGCGCTGCCCCGGCGTCGGGGGCAATTGGCAGGTCAGGGTGCGACCGGCGGTCTCGTCGCTGTGGAGGAGGCGCGCGATTGTCGGTTCGTTGCGCTCGCTCGGCGAGAGGTTCACGAGCACGATACCATCGTAACTATCGAGGTGGGGCAGGGCATCCCCCACCATCGCGAGGTCGATGAACTGCGCGCCGCTCTCGCCGACGAGCGCGTCGCGCAACGTCTCCAGCGTCGCTCGCTCGCTGCCGAGGAGCAGCAGACGCGGCGGCAGTGTCGCCTCATCGCGCAGTTCGTCGAAGCTCAATTGACGTACCACACTGAAGAGGTCGCCGACCGCCGGTGCTCCCAGGCGTAGGCGACTTAACGCGGTCCTTCTATTCGTCATCGTGCCTCCCCCTATAATGCCGCGCGAAACGCGACCATTGCCGGTAGTCTTGCCATTGCCGCCGACATGATGAGCGACTATGATCGCCCCCGATCACCGCACGTTTGTCGCGCCCGTACGGCGCATCGCGCTTAAGATACGGGGAACCATGTTCTGGGTCGCAGCATTACTTGCCTCGATCATCTGGGTACTGGGATTGGAGAGCGGTTTTCTCGGCTTCGGCATCCATATTTTTTTGCTTGCCGCCTTGCTCTCTGGGTTAACCGCGCTGCTGCCACCGACCCACGACTCGGGCTCGACTGCGCGCCCAGAGACAGAACCTGCCCATGCCAGTTCTGTGCCAGCATCCCAGGGCGTTGGCGCGCCCGCTCTCGACGCAGCTACCGCCGCCGAGCGCGAGATGGGCTGATCCCTGCCGTCAGCGCGACCACGCCGTGCGGGCCATTCGGCATGAGCGGTGGCTGATCCCGTGTGACACCACTGTCGTGCAATAACACCGTTCGCCCTTTGCCGGGGCGGTGGTGGGGTAGAGTCCCGCGAGCAGCATCCTGATCCTGCGATCCTGGCGATCAACCTCGTCCGTCGCGTACTATACACACGATGGTACGCACTCGGTGTGCATTGGGATAGGCGAGAGGATGGCGCGTGCAACGGCTGAACTTTACATTCGATGAGGTGACCTGCGCGCTTCTCGATGAATTGGCGACGAAGTATTACGCGGGGAATAAGTCACAGACGGTGCGCGCGGCGTTGCAGTCGCTGGCGGCGCACGCCGGGCACGAGGGCTGGGTCGTGGCGGGCTACAGCCCGGCGGTCCTCGATACGGCGGTGTCCTGCCATACCTGCGGCAGCGCCCACGATCGTGGCGAGCTCCTCTACCGCCCGACATTCGAGCGCGGGCGCGGGCCGGGTGTGCTCCCCTCCTTGCCGACGGAGAGCTGGCTCGACTGCTCGCGTTGCGTGGAGCGGCACTGAGCACAGCAGCCGGGGCGTCGGCAGGGCCGTCCCGATGAGTCTGGGCTTAACTATTGAGCAAGAAGCGGCGGTATCCGCAGCGGGATGAGGGATCGTATGGTGACGAGCATGGTTGATCGAGGACCCCGCGCTGGTATTGGGGCCGGGCAGATACAGGGCGTGCTGGTGCGGGGCGATTGGTCCGGGGCTTTCGAGTTGCTGGCACCTCTCTACGGGGCCGGTTACCGGCTCACCCTCGCGCCTGATGAGCGTCTCTGCGACTGTGCCTTGCCGCACACGCCTGGCCTGGTGCTCCTGGCCCTCGACGACGATACGCCGCGCGCCGCCGCCGCGTTCATCCTCGATGGACGCTCGCTCCCGTGGATCGGCTGGAATCGCCAGGATGATCCGCGCGCGGCGCTTGCGGCCTATGGGGCCGGGGCGCTGACCGTCCTCCCGGCGGGCTTGAGCGGCGAACTCCTGTTGCAAAGTGTGCGGAATGCGCTGGCGGCGGTGACACCGTTCGGGGCCAACGGCGTGACCGAGCGGCGCTACGAGCGCGACGAGTTGATCGCGCTGGAGCGCGACGCGATCCTGGAGGTCCGCGAGGGGATCGTGGCCCAGACGGTGATCCACGCCGATGGCATGGAGGTGCTGCTCGGCCTCTGCGGGCCGGGACAGTTGCTGATCGGCCATCCGGACGATAGCTGCTGCCTGCAACTGCTGGCCCACACCGCCGCCAGTGTCACCATTCGCACCTGGTCGGCGGCGGCGGCACAACCGCATTTCGCCGAACGCTTGCGGGCACGCCTGCGGCAGATGGAGGCGTGGTCGGCGATGGGCGCGCGGCACTATCTCGATCAGCGTGTCATCGGCATCCTCGGCCTGCTCGGTGAGCAGTTCGGGCGTCCGCAGGACGATGGCCTGTTGATCGATGTGCGGATCACCCACGCGCAGCTCGCCACCGCCGTCGGCGCGACCCGCACCACCGTGACCCGCATCCTCGGCGAGTTGCGCGCGCGCAAGCTGCTGACGACGGTCGGGAGCGGCGCGGGCGAGCGCTTCTGCCTGCGGAGCTGGGAGCGGATCGATCATCAGTTGCGCTGATGCGCCGTGTCCCGCCTGCCCGGTGTGAAAGCACACCATCCCGGCGTTTCGCCGTGTCCGCCACGCGCTGTACCGTTGAGCGGGCGATGGCCGCTCGCGAGGTTGATAACTCCCGCCGCGCCAGAGATTTGTCGCCACACGCCGCCCGCCGTATACTGACAATGCGTACGTACATGTCGGCGATCCCTGACCGGTGATGCGAAGGAGCGAGTTCAGTGCTGTATCGGTTGGCACAGCCGGAGACGGCGCGGCCTCGTCGCGGTGGGGCGTTGATGCCGCTGCTACTCGCGGGCAGCGCGCTCTACCTGCTCGCGCTAGGGGCGATGCAGGTCGGCCCGCGCCCGCTGGGCTGGTTCGTGGCGCGCGGCGAGATGATCGCGACGATCTTCCTCGGCGTCTTCATCGAGGCGCTCCCGTTCCTATTGATCGGCACCCTCGCGTCGGGGGCGATCCAGGTCTTCGTCTCGCCCGATCTCCTCCAGCGCGTCAATCCGCGCTCGCCGGTCCGTGCCGCGCTGCTCGGGGCGACGATGGGGCTCTGCTTCCTGCCGGTCTGCGAGTGTGGGACGGTGCCTGCCACGCGACGATTGCTGGCGAAGGGGGCACCATTGCCGCTCGGGATCGCGTTCCTGCTGGCGGCCCCGGCGGTCAATCCGGTCGTGATCGTCACCACCGCGATCGCCTTCCGCGATCGACCGCTGATCGTCGTCGGGCGCGTGGTGTTGACGGTGCTCATCGCCGCCATCGTCGGCGTGATCGTCGGGCGGCGGGCCGGGGGGGACGCGGTGTTGCCGCCGCCGGTCGGTGCGCACACGCACGATGCCGGGGGGCATCGCGGGCTCGCATTGCTGCGCCACACCGGTGCGGAGTTCTTCGAGATGACCCGCTACCTGACGATCGGCGCGGGAATCGCCGCCACCTTCCAGGTGGTCGTGCCGCAGCAGACCCTGCTCGGGCTCGGGCAGGGGGCGATCGTCTCGGTGCTGGTGCTGATGGGGCTGGCCGTGATCCTCTCGATCTGCTCGACCGTGGACGCCTTCGTCGCCCTCGCCTTCGCCGGGAGTTTCCTGCCCGGCGCGCTCCTGGCCTTCCTGGTCTTCGGCCCGATGATCGACCTGAAAAGCGTGCTGCTCTTCGAGACGACCTTTCGGCGGCGCATCGTCGTCGCGCTCGTCGCGCTGACCACGCTGCTGGTGTCCGGGGTGACGATCGGGATCAATCTGCTGCTGGCGCGCTGATGTCATACGAGCGTGGTTTATGGCAGGGGGAGACGATGGCGGCGACACGACGCCCGAACATGGCCGCGCTGATCGAGACGCTCCTGCTGGGCGGACTCGGTGTCATGCTGCTGCTGAAGGCTGATAGGGGGGTTCTCGTCTATTACATCCACCCCCGCTACGCCCCGTTGGTGATCGCCGGGGCACTGGTCCTGTTGCTCCTCGCCGCCGTGCGAGCGCGGGCGATCGCCACGACGAGCGAGCCGATCCGTGGCCGTTGGCCGGGATATCTGTTGTTGCTGCTGCCGCTGCTGATCGGCCTGTTCGTCCCCGCCCGCCCGCTCGGTGCCGACGCCCTGCCCGCCGACACCACCGTGACCAGCGGTGCGGGTCAGGGCGGCATCCCGATCGATGGCGACACGGCGGACTGGACCCTGCTCCAGTGGGGGACCGCCCTGGCGGTCGGCGGGCGCGACATCCAGGGGGCGGCGGTAGACGTGACCGGCTTTGTTTATCAGCACCCGCAGCGCGCATTCCCCGGCTTCACGGTCGCGCGCTACGCGATCGTCTGCTGCATCGCCGATGTGAAGGGGATCGGTGTGCCGGTCGCCTGGCCCGCCGGTGTGGACCTGCCGATGAATAGCTGGGTGCGCGTGCGCGGCACCTTCGGGCGCACGACGATCGGGGGGCAGGAGACGCCCGCGATCCTCGCCACCACGGTCGAATCAGTGGCACAGCCCGCCGAGCCCTATCTTTATCGCTGAGCGGGTTGATGCGGTAGCAGCAGGGCCGGTGCGATTAAGCACCGGCCCTGCTGCGCCTTTGGTCTCTTTTCAGACCACGCCCTTGTACGGATCGCGACCTCCCCAGCACCATTATCGGCGTAGAGTTGCAATGGAGCGGTCAGAGATAAGCGCCGCATAGTGCCTGCGCATATGCGTATGTAACGTACGCCTGGAAGTAGAGATGGGAACGGCATGGCAGGGGTGGATACGGTGATGCCTGAGCGACGGGTGACGCGGCGCGGCTTCTTGCTGACTTTATCGATGGGCGCGGCGACCGCGATCTTGGCCGCGTGCGGTGGGAGCGCGGCCCCGACGATCGCCCCCACCACGGCCCCGGCGATTGCCCCGACGGTCGCAGCCACCACGGCGACGACCCGCGCGGCGACCGCTACCGTGGTGTCCTCCGCCACCGCCCCGGCGACGAGCATCGCCGCGAGCACGGCGACGCGGACCGCTTCATCGGTCGTCGGCACGTCGCCGACAATCAGCCCGAGCGCGACGCGCGTGGCATCGGCGGTCGTGGCCACGCCGACGCGACAGATCGCCGTGGCGGCGACGACCACGCACATTCAGGATTTCTTGAAGAATGTCGGCGGCAACCGCCTCGTGGTGAGCGGCATCCTGAAGCCGAACGTCGATCCGCACGATTACGAAACATCCGTGCAGGACGCGCAGACGATCAGCCGGGCGGAGATCATCTTCGTCTATGGCGTCGGGCTCGATGCGTTCATGGACAAAGCGATCGCCAACGCGAACAGCAAGGCCCCGACGATCACGGTGACGCGCGGGATCACGCCGCTGGCCGGGGACGACGCGGAGCCGGACGGCGATCCGCACATGTGGTTCGACCCGACCTTCGCGCAAAGGATGGTCACGACCATCGGCGAGGCGCTGGCACAGTTCGATCCGTCCGCCGCCGCGACCTACCGGCAGAACGCGCAAGGATACAACGCGCAGATCGCGCAGATGGATGCCCAGGTGCAGGGCATCTACAACCAGATCCCGCGCGCCGACCGCAAGCTGGTGACGAATCACGACGCCTTTCAGTACCTCGCCAGGCACTTCGGTCTGAACATCGTCGGGGCGGTGATCCCGAGCATCTCCGACGCCGCCGAGCCGACCGCCCAGGAGATCAACGAGTTGATCGACACGATCCGCGCCCAGAAGGTCAAGGCGATCTTCGCGGAGTCGTCGGCGAATCCGCGCGTGGCGCAACAGGTCGCGCAGGAAACCGGCATTAAGATCGTGGACAACCTCTACGGCGACACCCTCGGCGAGCCGGGGAGCGACGGTGACACCTACATCAAGATGATGGTCGCCGACGCGACGACGATCGCGACCGCGCTGAAGTGAGCAAAGGGCCCATGACTTCACGAGAGATAACAGCGATCGCCGTACGCGACCTGACCGTTGAGTATGGCGGCGTGCGCGCCCTGGATAACGTGACCGTCGCCATCCCCGCCGGGGCGGTGACGGCGATCATCGGCCCGAACGGGGCCGGGAAGACGACCCTGCTGCACGCCCTGATGGGGATGCAGCGCGCGCAAGCGGGGTCGGTCGCCTTCTTCGGCGAGCCGTTAGGGGCGGTGCGGCGGCGGATCGCCTTCGTCCCGCAGCGCGAGGCGGTCGACTGGCACTTCCCGGTCACCGTGCGCGACGTGGTGTTGATGGGGCGCTACCCGGCCACGGCGGTCGGGCGACGCCCGACCGCCACCGACCGGGCGATCGCTGCCGAAGCGCTGGTACACGTCGGGATGGAAGCGTTCGCCGGGCGGCAGATCGGCGCGCTCTCCGGCGGGCAGCAGCAGCGCATCTTCATCGCGCGCGCGCTGGCGCAGCAGGCCGAGTTGCTGATCCTCGACGAGCCGTTCACCGGGATCGACGCGGCGTCGCAGGAGACGATCTACGGGCTGCTCGCCGAGTTCAAGGCGGCGGGGCGCTCGATCCTCCTCTCGACGCACGACCTGATGAGCGTGCGCGCGCACTGCGACTACCTGCTCTGCCTCAATCATCAGGTGATCGTCTTCGGCCCCGCCGAGACAACCTTCCGGCTCGATGTGCTGGAACGGACCTACGGCGGGCGACTCTTCCACCTCCACCCGAATGAAACATCGTCCGCCGAAGGGATACTGCTACGATGATCGCCCCTGCCGATCTCCCGCTCGCCTCGCTCTGGTCCGACTACGCCTCCGTGATGGGCAAACAATTCTTCCAGCACGCCCTGGTGGCCACGATCCTGATCGGGGCGCTCTGCGGCGTGGTCGGCACCTACGTCGTCCTGCGCGGCTTCGCCTTCATCGGCGACGCGCTGGCGCACGCCTCTTTTCCCGGCGTCGCCATCGCCTATCTGCTGGGGACGAATATCCTCGGCGGGGCGCTCGTGGCCGGCTTCGCCACCTCGGCGCTGATCGGCTTCCTGGCGCGGCACCGGCGCGTGAGCAACGACACCGCGATCGGCGTCCTCTTCGCCGGGGCCTTCGCGCTCGGGGTGATGATCATCAGCCGCCTGCGCTCGTACCGGAAGGATCTCGCCTCGCTCCTCTTCGGGAACATCCTCGGCGTCAGCAATACCGATCTGCTGATCATCGCCGGGATCGGCCTCTTCGTGATCCTGATGGTCGTCGTCTTCTATCAGGAACTGCTCGTCAACTCGTTCGATCCGACCTACGCCGCCTCGCTCGGCTACCGCACCGGCCTGCTCGATCTGCTCACCCTGGGGCTGTTGACGTTGACGATCGTCGTCGGCTTGCAGGCGGTGGGGAATGTGCTCGTGGTGGCGCTGATCGTGACACCGAGCGCGGCGGCGCGGCTCCTGACCGATCGGGTGCCGACGATGATGGGGCTCGGCGCGCTCATCGGTGCGGGGTCTGGCCTCATCGGCCTCTTTATTTCCTACCCGCTCGACCTCGCGCCCGGCGCGACGATCGTGATGGTTGCGACGGTCTGCTTCTTCCTGGCGTTGCTCTTCTCGCCCAAGCAGGGATTCGTCACCGTGCGGCTGCGCGGACGACGGCGTGGTGACAGGGTGACCGCGCCGTTGGAGCGGCCAATCGCGGGGTAAGGACCGTCCAGGCGGTGTATGGACTATACGCGACGGTTTTCGCGGCCCGTCAGTTCTCCCAGTCGGCTGCGGGGAACTGCCCGCCTCCCTGCTCCCAGTGCAGCATCTCGACCTCGACCAGTGCATCGGCGGCGAGCGCCTCGACCCCTTCTGGGATCACGAGGAGGCCATTGGCGCGCGTCAGCGCCGTCAGCACCCCCGAGCCCTGCTCGCCGGTCGGGCGCACGATCGGCCCCTCCGGCCCGGCGGTGACGGAGGCGCGGACGTAGTGCTGCCGCCCGCCGCCGTTGCGTACCGGTTCGACGAGGCGCGCGCGGATCGTCGGCTTGTCGAGTGTGGTGTGACCGAGTTGGCGGAGGATGATCGGGCGGGCAAAAAGCTCGAACGAGACGTAGGCGGCGACCGGATTGCCGGGTAGCCCCAGGAACGGTTTGCCACCGAGCTGGCCGTAGGCGAGCGGCTTCCCCGGCTTCATCCGCACCTGCCAGATGTCGATCCGCCCCTCCGCGCGCAGCACATCCTTCACCATGTCGTAATCGCCCACTGAGACGCCCCCGGAGGTCAGGATCAGGTCGGCGTCGCGCGCGGCGGCGAGGGTGGCGGTCAGTTCCTCGACCGTATCGCGCGCCACCCCGAGAAGGCGCGGCACCCCGCCGTAGCGCCGGACGAGCGCGGCGAGGGTGGTGCCGTTGCTGTCGCGGATCTGGCCCGGCGCGAGTGGCTGTCCGGGGGGGACCACCTCGTCGCCGGTGGAGACGATCGCGACCTGCGGGCGACGATGGACCCGGACCTGCCAGTACCCGAGCGAGGCGAGGACGCCGAGTTCGGCGGGGCGCAGCGGGGTCCCCGCGACGATGGCGAGGCTGCCCGCGCGCAGATCCTCGCCCGCCTCGCGCACGTTGATCGCCGGGCCTTGCGCCACGAGGATCGCGACCTCCAATTCCGCGCTGCTGGCCTGGGCCGGGTCGCGCGTCGGTTCGTCGGTCTCCTCGAAGCGCACCACCGTGTCCGCACCCGGCGGCAGCGGCGCCCCGGTCATGATCCGGATCGCCGTGCCGGGCGTCACCGCGCCGCGCGGCGCATAGCCCGCCGGTCCTTCGGCCACGACGCGGAGGCGGGCCGGAGCCGTGCGGGTGGCGTCGCGGAGATCGGCGGCGCGCACCGCATAGCCATCCATCGCGGAGTTGCGGAAGGGCGGGATGTCGGCGGTTGCGACCATCGTGTCCGCCAGCACGAGGCCGAGGGCATCAAGGATCGACACTTCCTCGACCGGTAGGGGAACGACGCCCGCGAGGATCGCGCGCCGCGCCGCCTCGACCCCGATCATCCCATCGTCGTTCGTGCCCGTCATACTGCCGCCATGCCTCTTCTGCGTCCGACAATACGCGGGGCGGGGGCGTTGTACGCCCCCGCCCCGCGCTCCCCGCGCCCGGTTGGTCGTTACGACGCCGCTCGGAGCCGGTCCATCGCCTCGACCAGCTCGCTCACCGCGCCCGCCGACTTGTCCAGCGCCGCGCGCTCCTCATCGGTCAGGGTGATCTCGATGACTTCCTTGAGACCGCCCGCGCCGAGCTTGATCGGCACGCCGACGTAGAGGTCGTTGATGCCGTACTGCCCGCTAAGGTAGACGCTGCACGGCAGGATGCGGTTCTTGTCGAGCATGATCGCGTCCACCATGTCGGCGGCGGCGGCGCCAGGGGCGTAGTAGGCGCTGGTGCCGAGCAGCTGCACCAGCTCGCCGCCGCCGTTCGCCGTGCGCGCGGTGATCGCGGCGATCCGCTCCGCCGGGATCAGTTCCGTGATCGGGATCCCGGCCACGGTGGAGTAGCGCGGCAGCGGGACCATCGTGTCGCCATGACCGCCGAGGACGAACGCGGAGACATCCTCGATCGAGACGCCGAGCTCCATCGCGATAAAGGTGCGGAAGCGGGCCGAGTCGAGCACGCCGGCCTGACCGATCACGCGCTCCTTCGGGAAGCCGGACTCCTTGAGGGCGATGTGGCACATCGCGTCCAGCGGGTTCGTGACGACGATGAGCACCGCGTTCGGGCTGCGACCCGCGATCTCGCGCGTCACCGAGCCGACGATGTTCATGTTGATCTTCAGCAGATCGTCGCGGCTCATGCCCGGCTTGCGCGGCGAGCCGGAGGTGATCACCACCACATCCGACCCTGCGGTCGCGTCGTAATCGTTCGCCCCGGTGATGATCGAGTCGAAGCCGATCACCGGCCCGGCCTGCATCAGGTCGAGCGCTTTCCCCTGGGGCATATTCGGCACGATGTCGACCAGCACCACATCGGCGTAGCCGCGACCCGCGACGTACTGCGCGGTCGTCGCCCCGACCGCCCCGGCCCCGACCACCGTGACCTTGCCACGCATCTCGCCCCCTCTTTCGATCGCGTATCCGGCGCGCGCCGCCGCCGATGCGGCCCTCAAACGGGAGCATGATACCATACTGAGGTGTGCGGTCCGGTCCCGCAACGGCGGCTTTCGCAAGCCGTCCCCGTATGGCCTCGACCCGCCCGTGAGCACGCACGCGTCTGGAGAGTAATCCTATGACCGATTACACCATCCCCTTCGCGCAGAGCACCCTCACCTTCACCTTGCCCGCCAGGATGCGCGGCACCGTCGCCGTCTCGCGCCAGTCGCCGCCGTTGGAGGCGGAGCGGGCCATCCGTGGGGCGCTCGCCGCGCCACTCGGCGCATTGCCACTCGATCGCCTCACGAAGCCGGGCGCGCGCGTCTGTATCGCCGTCACCGACGCGACGCGCGCCTGTCCCGATCGGCTGCTGGTGCCGCCGATCTGCGCGATCCTCGAAGGGGCGGGGGTGGCGCGGGAGGACATCACGATCCTCGTCGCCACCGGCCTGCACCGCGACAGCACGCCTGAGGAGAAGCGCGAGAAGCTCGGACCGGCGATCGTGGAACGCTACGCGGTCCTCGACCACCACGCGCGCGACGCGGAGTGGCTGACCGATCTCGGCGCGGGGCCGGGCGGCTGCCCGCTCGTCGTCAATCGTCGCGCCTACGAGTCCGACCTGATCATCGCCACCGGCGTGGTAGAGCCGCACCAGTACGCGGGCTACAGCGGCGGCGGGAAGACGCTGGCGATCGGCTGCGGCGGCGAGGCGACGATCGCCTTCACGCACGGACCACAGATGCTCGACCAGCCCGCGACCCGCCTCGGGCGGGTCGAGGACAACCCCTTCCAGGCGATCGTGCGCGAGGCCGCGCGCCGGGCGGGGCTACGCTTCGTCCTCAACGTCATCCTCGACGATGCGGGGGCGATCATCGCTGTCGCCGCCGGGGCACCGGAGGCGGTGCACGATCACCTGGTAGCGACCGGGCGCGAGCATTACCTCGCGCCGATCCCGCACCAGTACGACGCCGCGATCGCGGGGGTCGGCTGGCCGAAGGATGTGAACCTTTATCAGGCCACGCGCGCCGCGTCCTATCTGCACTTCGCGCCGACCCCGACGGTGCGGGCCGGGGGGATCATCGTCGTCCCGGCCTCCTTGCCGGAAGGGGCGGGGCAGGGGGCCGGCGAGGAGCGTTTCTACCGCGCCCTCAGCGAGGCCCCGAATCCGCAGGCGGTGATCGACGACGCGCACGCGCACGGCTACCCGCCCGGTCAGCAGCGGGCGTACATCATGGCGAAGGTGCTGGAACACTGCGCGGTGGTGATCGTCGGCGCAAAGGATCCCACGCTCGTCCGCCGCGCGCACCTGGAGGCGGTGGACACGATGGACGAGGCGCTGGCGCTCGTCGCCGTGCGGTGCGGGGCGGACGCGGATGTGCTGATCGTGCCGCACGCCACGCTGACGTTGCCGGTGGTCACACCAGTCTGAAGGCGGCGTCGGCAAGAGGATGCGTGGGCGATGAATAATCGTCTCCCACCAACTCGGCACTTAATGCGCCAACTGCGTGCATGTTTTCTCCGTCAGGACCGCTCAATGCAAAAAGAGCGCCACAGCGTGATGCGGCGCACAACACCCGGTCCGATACGACATATCCCGTGTGCCTGTGCGGTCGGATCGCGCCAAATCACGCCAGCCTGATCGGGATTATTTGGCTCTGCGCCACTTCTGGTGCTATAGGAGAGTACAATTACGAGATGGGGATGGGCCGAGTGACTGGAGAAGTCACCGGTGTAGGTTGCTGCGGTTCTTCCACACCTCAAGGGCCTCCGGCTTGATGGGAGCACCGTCGCTGACGGTCGCATCACCGTCGTCGCCGCGACCGTATAAGCGCGTTACTAACCAAATGGTGCCAGTCCTACAAAGCGAATTGCGCGATGAACGAGTGGACCGCTCCAGCATCATTGACGGGCACCCCGTTCCACCACATCAGCACGTTGAATAGCACCATGGTGAAACGTTGGCGCGCCAGCACTGGCGCGCCAACGTTCGTAATTGTCCGGTTGGGGTGTCGCGGTGCGGGACTGTGAAACGAGACCGTTCAGTCATGAGGTGGACACGGAGGAGTCCGCCTGCCCGGGTCAAGGTGACCTCAACCTCCGGTTCAGTCGATGACCGCTATGGCCTCAACTTCGACCATGAGATCGGGGGTGAACAGTGCGGCGACGCCGATCAGCGTGCCCGGGGCGAGCGGGGTGACCCCGAGTTTTGCGCTTGTCCGGGCGCTGCCCTCCACCACCAGAGGCATCTTGTCGGGAGTCCAGTCGGCGATATAGATGGTCAGTTTCGCGACGTTGTCGAAAGAGCCGCCAACCCCGGCGAGGGCGGTGCCGACGTTGAGGTAGCACTGCTCGACCTGCGCGGCGAGGTCGCCTTCACCGACCAGGACTCCATCGGCGTCCCAGGCGACCTGGCCGGCCATGAACACGAGCTTGGATCCGGTGGCGACCGCCACCTGCCGGTGGGAGTCGACCTTCGGCAGTCCTTCAGGATTCACCAGGGTGATGGCCATTGCGTTCTCCTCGTCGTACGCGTCCACGGACTCGTGGTCTCCGGATCATAGCACCGCTATGGTTCATTACCGTCAGCAAAGTAGCGCGCGGCGGGGGTACTGTCAAGCGGCGCGCCCGACGGCACACCGCGCCATATGCTGTCGGCTCTGCGCCAGTTCTGATGCTGTGGGGGGGACAATTCCGGGATGGGGATGGGCCGGGTGACTGGAGAAGTTACCGGTGCATGCTGCTGCCTTGCTCCCCCACCTGAAGGGTCTCCGCCTTGATGACATCACCGTCACCGACGACCGTGTCACCTTCACGCCACGACGACCCACCGCCGGGCCCGCTGCCCGCTCTGCCTGCGGTACTCGACGCGCGTGCACAGCCGCTACCGGCGCACCGTCGCCGACCAACCCTGGGGCGGGCGCTGGCGATCCGCCTCCAGGCGCGCCGCTTCCGCTGCGCGAATGCGGCTTGCGCAGGAAATAGGCCTGCTAATAATCTTCGCGTCACCAGAAATGGCACAGAGCCGATTATTTACCGGAATAGGGATTCTGTGGCACACTGCGCCGTACAACAAAGCGCGCATGTGGGACGCGGTTATTAGGGCAGGAGTGAGGTACGTGATGCGGTTGGCGAGCAGGATGGCGCGCCTGGGGACGGAGACGGCCTTCTCGGTGTTGGCGAAGGCGCGGGCGCTGGAGGCGCAGGGGCGGCACATCGTCCACCTGGAGATCGGCGAACCCGATTTCGATACCCCAGAGAACATCGTCGAGGCGGGGTGCCGTGCGCTCCGCGATGGGCAGACGCACTACACCCCTTCGGCTGGTATCCCGCAACTGCGCGAGGCGATCGCCGTCGATGTGGCGCGCTCGCGCGGTATCGCGGTCGATCCGGCGCAGGTGGTCGTCACGCCGGGCGGCAAGCCCATCATGTTCTTCATCATCCTGGCGCTGATCGAGGCGGGGGACGAGGTGCTGATGCCGAATCCGGCCTTCCCGATCTACGAGTCGATGGTGCGCTTCGTCGGCGGCACGCCGATCTTCGTGCCGCTGCGCCAGGAGCACGGTTTTCGCTTCGATCTCGACGAGTTCCGGGCCGGGCTGACCGACCGCACCCGCCTGGTGATCCTCAACTCCCCCGCGAACCCGACCGGCGGCATCCTCACCAAGGGGGACATCGAGGGATTGGCGGACATCCTGCGCGAGCGTCCCGACATCATGATCCTGAGCGACGAGATCTATTCCCGCCTCCTCTATACCGGCGAGTTCGCCTCGATCGCCGCCGAGCCGGAGCTGGCCGCGCGGACGATCATCCTCGACGGTTTCTCCAAGACCTGGGCGATGACCGGGTGGCGGCTCGGCTATGGCGTGATGCCGACCGAACTGGCGGAGCAGGTGGCGAAGCTCCAGACGAACTCCAACTCCTGCGTCAACGCCGCGACCCAATGGGCCGGGATCGAGGCGATCAGCGGGCCGCAGGAGTCGGTGGAACGGATGCTGGCGGAGTTCCGGGCGCGGCGCGATCTGATCGTCAATGGCCTCAACGCCCTGCCCGGCGTGGAGTGCCTGATGCCCGAGGGGGCCTTCTACGCCTTCCCGCAGATCAGCGGGACCGGCCACACCGCCGCCGCCCTGGCCGATCTGCTGCTGAACGAGGCGGGAGTGGCCGCCCTGGCTGGGACGGCCTTCGGCCAGTACGGCGAGGGCCATCTGCGCTTCTCCTACGCCAACTCGCGCGAGAACATCGCGCTGGCGCTCGACCGGATGGGCGCGGTCCTGTCGCGCGGCTGATGCCGTTTTCCCAGATGGTTCGGTTAGTGGTAGGATAATCGTCACAACTCGGCAAGGCGCAACTCGGCGCAAGCGCGTGGCACCGTGGGAACGTAAGGGAGGTAGGACGATGACTGCGACCGCCGGAGCGGATCTCCATAATCGCGAAGCGGAACTGGCGAAACAGTATCCGCATTGGGAGAAGATCGGCGACTGCATCGACAACTTCATCGATGTCTTCGAGAACTATCGGCAGAGCGGCCATCCGGGCGGCTCGCGCTCGAAGCGCCACATGCTGGTCGCGCTGACCCTCGGTGGCTTCATGCGTTGGGATATCCGCCACCCGGAAAAGGCGTTCGGTGATCGCTTCGTGCTGGTCGGTGGCCACACGATCCCGGTTATCTACGCGATGCTCGCCACCTACAACACCGCCCTGCGCGCCAAGTACGAGCGCACCGGCGACGAGCGCTACGCCGTGCCGGAGGCCGATGAGCGGCAGCTCCTCTGGAAGGATCTCCTCGGCTTCCGTCGCCGTGGTGGCCTGGCCGGGCACGCCGAGAGCGAGGGCAAGACCCTCTTCCTCAAGTTCAACACCGGCCCATCGGGCCACGGCTCGCCGGCGGCGGCGGGCGAGGCGGCGGCGCTGAAGCGGGCGGGGGCCAAGGGCGTCAAGGTCTTCGCGGTCGATGGCGAGGGCGGCCTGACCCCCGGCGCGGTCCACGAGACGAAGAACTCGGCCTGGGGACTCGGGCTCGATAACCTCTACTACCTGATCGACTGGAACAATTTCGGCATCGACTCGATGGCGATCAGCGACGTGGTGCCCGGCACCCCGGTCTCCTGGTTCGAGCCTTACGGCTTCGACGTGCATGGCACCGAGCAGGGGTCCGAGTACGCCGCCGTCTCGCGCGCGTTCCTGGAGACGATGGACGCGCCGAACCCGGATCAGGTGCCGCACATGACCTGGTTCAAGACGATCAAGGGGCGTGGCTACGGCATCACCGGTTACAAGGCGCACGGCACGCCGCACAAGCTGAACTCCGAGCTTTTCTGGGCCGGGCGCGCGGAGTTCGCCAAGAAGTACGGCGTGACCTGGCATGGGACCGACGAGGCCGCGCCGTCGGATGCGGCGGAGCAACTGGCGCAGTTCGAGGCCAACCTGAAGGTGATCGCCGACACGATCACGAGCGACCACGCGCTCGTCGATTATCTGGCCGACCGGCTGGTGGAGATCGGCGAGTCGGTGCCGCGCGAGATCGAGACGTACAAACTCGACACGAGCAAAAACCCGTTCGAGGACCAGCGCTTCTGGGACTACAAACAATATCCGGCGGACATGTTCGTCAAGCCGGGGGCGACGGTTGCCAACCGCGCCGCGCTGGCGAAGTGGGGGGCATACGTCAACAGCCTCGGCAAGCAGGAGTACGGGCGGCCGCTCTTCCTGGCGATGTCCGCCGACCTCTCCGAGTCGACCAACATCGCCGGTTTCGCCGAGGGGTACGGCGAGATGAAGGGGTGGGGGCGCTACGACCGCAACCACAATCAGGATGGCGCGCTCTTGCCGCAGCAAATCACCGAGTTCACCAACTCCGGGATCTGCGCCGGGATCACCACCGTCAATTTCTCGCCGACGCCTTACGAGAAGTTCGACGGCTTCTACGCCTCCAATTCGACCTACGCCTCCTTCTCGTATCTGCAATACGGGATGATGCGCCTCTTCAGCCAGCTGGCGCAGGACTCCGACATCCAGATCGGCAAGGTGCTCTGGGTGGCCGGGCACTCCGGGCCGGAGACGGCGGAGGATTCCCGCACGCACTTCGGTATCTTCTCGCCGGGGGTGACGCAGCTCTTCCCGGAGGGGAAGATCATCAACTTGATCCCCTGGGAGTACAACGAGGTGCCGGTGCTCCTCAGCGCCGCCTTCTCGACCGATGCCCACATCGTCGCGCTGCACCTGACCCGTCCGCCGATCAGCATCCCGGATCGCGCGGCGCTCGGCATGGGTTCGCACTTCGAGGCGGCGAAGGGGGCGTATCTGCTGCGCGACTACACCCCCGGTCAGCCGAAGGGTGGGACGATCCTTGTCCAGGGGACCCTCTCGACCGCCAATGTCGTCGGGCTCCTACCGCAGTTGGACGAGGCGGGGCTGAACGTGAAGATCGTCGCGGCGGTCAGCGCGGAACTCTTCAAGCGCCAGTCGCGCGAGTATCGCGAGTCGATCATCTCGCCCGCCGACGCGCTCGACCTGACGTACATCACGAACGGCGCGCGGCGGTTGATGCGCGACTGGATCACGCATCGCTCGGCTGACGAGTACGCCCTCTCCGCCGACTTCGATGATCGCTGGCGGACCGGCGGCAGTCCGGTGGAGGTGTATGACGAGGCACACTTGTCGCCGAAGCATATCCTTGAAGGGATCAAGCGCTTCGTCGGCGAGCGCGAACAGCGGCTCGGGAGCATCGCCGGTGCGCTGGACGCGGCACGCTAACGAACCACTGTATTGCCGGACTCGCTGCTCGGTAGTTTGTGGGTCCGATAATGCTGGCGGCAAAGCATCTCCTTGCCAAGGGGAAGGGCACAACGCAAAGGAGGACGGGGGCCAAAAGCCCCCGTCCTCCTTTGCTGTACCGTTCTTTACTGCTGCCGATCTACCTTGACAGCGGCGCATTGCGCGTCAGTGCGAACGCAGATACTGCAACACTCGCAGGCGGGTCTGGAGTAGCGTGCGGCGGGTGGTCAGGTCGCCGATGGTGGCGGCGGCGGTATCGTAATCCCACGGTTGCGACTGTCGTGCGGGGCCGCCCGGTTTCCCCGCCGCGCTACTCGCCGCCGTCTCCCTGGCCGAAACGATCAATGTGTCCATCTCTGTGGGCGTCAATTGCAGGGCATCGACGATTTGTGCTTGCTGCGCGGGCGTCCCGCTGAGGAAGTCGGCATACTGCTTCTCGCGTGGCCCTGGTCCCATCGCCATGATCTTATTTGCCAGTTGCACGATCTCGTCGGAGAGTTGCTGAAGGGTAGGGGTGCTTTGCATCATCGGCTCCTAATGAGGGCTGCTAAACATAAATCACTATCCTATCATACCACATCGGCGTGGGAGATCCGGGTTCGTGGGTTGTGTTATGGCCAGGCGGGTTCATATCTAGCATTTACCGCCCTATGGGACGGTGGTGAAGCCGGTCGCGTCCGTCGCCACATCGAAAACGATCACCTCATCGTCTCTGAAACTCGGCTGTAAAGTGGTGAATGGGGAGCGGCGATTGTAGGAGGATGTTGCCTTGCTCGTGGCGGAAGAATCGTAGGTGAAGGTGCGCCCTTGCTGATCCTTGATGCCGAAACTCCGTAGGTTGTCGGGGTTCGATCCGGTGTTGGTCGCCCGCATAAGGACTACAATAGAGGCACCTTGGGCGGTGATCGCACTGTTGTACTGCGTGGCCGGGATGTCGGATCGGCGTTGCACGTCCGTGATCGTCACGCGGAACGTGCTGCACGACGAGCAATACGACGGCGGCGACTGGACGAACGATTGCCCTGCCGCGACCGGCACGCTCCCCGGTGCCGGAGCAGACGATGGACTCGGCGAGGGCACCGGGGCGGTGCTCCCGACTGTCTTGGCATTCACCACGGGCGGGTTGTTGCCGAGTCCGGCCACGCGGGCCAGGAACGTCGCCATCTCGCCGCGCGTGACGTAACCATTCGGGCAGTAGCGCGTCGGGTCGCCGCCACATCCGATCGTAATCCCGGCGTCGGCGATTAGATCGATGTTGTCGTGGTGGCTCTACTCCGACTGCGGCGGCACGTCCCCGAAACGATCGCGTGCCAGGAGCGACGCAGGGAGCAACGCGACAAAAAGTGTCAGCATGGCGATGGGAGCGAGCCAAACACGGCGGCGCTGTCGCCGAACCTCAGCCCGCAGGCTCGCTAGATCCCGTCGTAGGTCGGCGATCTCGTCGTGCATGGCCCCCGCCGTATCATCCACGCCGTTGGCCGCGTAGCCGTGGCGTCGCTCGCTACCAGATGACCGTATCAGCGGGTCGTGTTACGCTTTTCGCCTCGATTTACTCGATTTATTGGGGGCAAGGGCGACGAGGAATGGGGGTAAGGGTTAACAATACGTAAGACGATGGAGCGGGGGACGGGATTCGAACCCGCGACAGCCTGCTTGGAAGGCAGGAACTCTACCACTGAGTTACCCCCGCACGGTATCGAAGTTGGAAAGATGGTCGGGGTGACTGGATTTGAACCAGCGACCTCAGCGTCCCAAACGCCGCGCGCTACCCCTGCGCTACACCCCGGCACCGGCTTCATCCCGAAGTATAGGCATCGGCACGGGTGGCGTCAAATAACGCGCGACGACAACTAGACATAACGAACGTCCGTTCATGCTTTCGTGACGAGTACCGGGGGGCGTACATCATCGATGCCGCCGCGCCAGTCGGCCTTATTCGTCCCCGTAATGAGGCTGACACCTCGACGCATAATGACAGAGGGGCGCGGTCATCCTTGTGACCGCGCCCCTGTATCTTATGGCTCCCCGGAGAGGGCTCGAACCTCTAACCTTGCGGTTAACAGCCGCCTGCTCCACCATTGAGCTACCGAGGATCATCAGCGCCGCGCGCTCAACGGGTGGCAGTATAGCAAAGTGATTTTGGCCTTGCAAGTCTGTGGGTCGGTCCTTCAGCGGCTGGTGGTCGCCGTGGTCGAAGATGGGTGATAGGCGGGTTGTCCCAGCGAATGCGGACCTTTAGACTGTAGTGAGTACGAGAAAACCGAGATGGTGACGGAGACGAGGCGGGTGATAGTGAAGCGGCTGATACATGAGCGGATCGTCGAAGGGTATACGCTCGCGCTCGTGGCGGTCGCGTTTATCACCGCGCTGATCGGCGAGCTGCTGCGCTTACGCCCCCTCGGCAATCTCCCGATGCTGTATCTGCTGGCGGTGCTGGTCGCGGCGATCCGGTATGGGCGTGGCCCGGCGATCGGCGCATCGCTCGCGGCATTCCTCGCCTACAACTTCTTCTATGTCGAGCCGATCCACACCCTGACGATCAGCGCCCCGAACGAGTGGCTCGCCCTCGCCCTCTTCCTGGTCGTCGCGATCTTGACCGCCCAGCTCGCCGCAGGGGAGCGGGAGCGCGGGAATGAGGCCAAACGCCGTGCGCGCGAGGCGATCCTGTTGCGCGGTGTCGGCGTCACGCTGGTCGAGAGCGAGCCCGATTGGGTGAGCGGTCTGCGCGCCGTCGAATCCCGGCTGTGCGCAGACTTCGCCCTCGACAGCGCGTCGATCACGCTCGGCGAGGTCGCGGCGGGCGCGCTGGTCGCCAATGGTGAGGAGGCGCGCGGGCGCTTCCCCCTTTTGGCCCCCGGTGGCGACCGGATCGGCCTGCTACGGGTCATGCGCGAGGGCGAGCGAGGACCGCTGACCGGCGATGAGCGGTACTTGCTGAGCGCGGTGGCAACCCAGCTCGGGACGATGCTCGAACGCCTGCGGCTCCGGCGTGAGGCGAACGAGGCCGAGGCGCTGCGTCGCACCGACGAACTGAAATCGGCCCTCCTTAATGCGGTATCCCACGATTTGCGGACCCCGCTCGCCTCGATCCTCGCCTCGGCTGGGAGTTTGTTGCAACGCGACATCGATTGGAGCGCGGAGGAGCGCGACGACTTCGCGCGCGCGATCGTGGAGGAGAGTGAGCGGCTGAACGGCATCGTCGGGAATCTGCTCGATCTCTCGCGGATCGAGGGAGGGAGTTTGCGACCGGACAAGGGTTGGCACGATCTCCACGCGCTGATCGTGGCCGTCGTGCGCCGGATCGGGCCGCGCTATCCGCGCCATTTCTTCGCGGTCGATGTGCCAGATACCCTGCCGCCATTGCTCATCGATTGGGTCGAGATCGATCAGACCCTCTCGAATCTGATCGAGAACGCGGCCAAATATTCCCCCCCGGAGACGAAAGTCTGGATCGCGGCGCGATGCGATGGCAGCATGGTGCGCGTCCAGGTGGCGGATCGCGGCCCCGGATTGCCCGCCGCCGCGATGGCGAATCTCTTTACGCCGTTCTACCGGGTCATCGGCCCGAGCGGGCAAGCGCCCACGAAAGGGATCGGCCTGGGGCTCGCCGTGGCGCGCGGCCTGATCGAAGCGCACGGCGGGACGATCATGGTGCGGAACCGCGACGATGGCGGGGCGCTCTTCACCTTCACCCTGCCGATCGTGACGCGCAATGGCGCGATAACCGAGCGCGAAGTGCCTTTGCCGATGGGGGTGGGCGGCTCCGGGCTGGTACATGAGGGGTGACGCGAAGGATGAATAGGGAGCGAGCGAATGGCGGGGCGCGGATCCTGATCGTCGATGACGAACCGGCGATCCTGCGTGCCATCCGCGTTAATCTCAGCCGCCACGAGTTCCGCGTCTCGGTCGCCGAGACGGGGCGCGAGGCGCTCGAGCAATATACCGCCCAGCATCCCGATCTGATCCTCCTCGATCTCGGCCTCCCCGATATGGATGGCTTCACGCTTATCGCGCAGATCCGCGAACGCGCCTCTACGCCGATCATCGTGCTCTCTGCCCGCGAGGCGGAGCGCGACAAAGTACGCGCGCTCGATATGGGCGCGGACGACTACCTGACCAAACCTTTCGGCATCGATGAATTGCTGGCGCGTGTGCGCGTGGCCCTGCGCCATCTAGCACGCACGCCGGGGAACAACTCTGCCATCCTGCGCGCCGATGATCTGGAGATCGATCTGGAGCGTCGCCGCGTGCTGGTCGCGGGGCAGGAGGTGCATCTGACCCCGACCGAGTACGAGCTCCTCAAGGCCCTGATCACCCATCCGAATAAGGTGCTGACCACGCGCATGCTCCTTGGCTGGGTCTGGGGCGATCAGTATGGCGCGGGGGATCACTACCTCCACGTCTATATCGCTCGGCTCCGCAAAAAATTGGCGACCACCCTCGACGGCCCGCGCTATCTCGTCACCGAGTCGGGCATCGGCTATCGATTCCTGATCGACGAAGAGTAGTCCGCTTTCCTGTTGGTATCGTTATGCCGTCACCCTCGGCCGACCGGCGTCCTGCTTCGCCGTCAGTTGCCTCCCAACCGTCCCGTAGCAACGCCGCAATTCCGCCTCGATCGCGTCCCAGTTGGCGTCGCTAGCGGCGTCGCGCCCGCCGGTGATGCGGTCGAGCGCGATCAGGGCGCCGTGTCGCCACCTCGCCGATGCGGTGGCCTCCGCCGCCGTCAGGCCGAAGATCGTGCTGTGCAGCTCCACCAGCGTGGCGAGGAGGGCCGGATCGTCGCGTTCGCCGGAGAGGCGGCGATTGGCCTCCCAGTAGGCGACCTCCGCGCGCGCCGCTATGGCCGGATCGAAGGCGAGCGGCGTGTAGCGCGCGGCGAGGACATAGAAGCGGGCCAGGTGGGCGCTGACGCGCGCGAGATCGTGGTCGGTCGGCACCCAGGCGATCGAGGCGCGGACGATGTGGTACGCCGCCGCGACCGAGCGCGGGAAGGGGATGCCGAATTGCTCCTGGCAGAGGGCCAGGGTGAGTCGGAGGAGGCGGAGCCAGCGACGGTCGTAGTAGGCACGCCACCCTGCGACCTCGTAGTGGGCGATGCGGTCGGGATCGAAGGTGCGTGGGACCATCGGCGGGCTACTCCGTCGCTCATCCTATCTACCAGCGTCGTGCGCCGATTATAGCGGCTGTCGGCCCTTGCATCCGGCGCGATCCGTGGTAGCGTTGCCGCTGCGCGACCAGCAGTGTCCGCGCGTGGCGCAGGGGTGTGTGCAGTGGAGGTGCGGGTGATTGCGACAGGGCGGGCCGGGGCGATCCCATCGCCGGAAGAAGTCTTGGGATACGGCGTCGGGGCGGAGCGGAAGATTCCCGATTGGCCGCCGATGGTGGACTATTTCACGCGCCTGGCCGAGGCCTCTCCGCGCGTGGCGATCGAGGAGTTAGGGCGGACGACCGACGACAACCCGCTGATCCTGGTGACGATCTCCGCGCCGGAGAATCTGGCGCGCCGCGAGGAGTTGCGCGCCATCAACGCGCGCCTCTTCGATCCGCGAGGGACGCCGCCCGAGGAGGTCGAGGGGCTGATCGCCGAGGGGCGCAGCGTGGCGCTGCTCCTCTGCACGCAGCACTCGAACGAACTCGGCGCGGCGCTGATGACCCTCGAACTCGCCCACGACCTCGCCACGCGCGACGATCCCGAGACGCGCACGCTCCTGGAGCACACGATCACCCTGATCGTCCCCTGCGCGAATCCCGATGGGCACCGGATGGTCGTGGAGTGGTACGCGCGCTGGCTCGATACCCCCTACGAGGGGCAGCCGATGCCCTGGCTTTACCATCGCTACGTCGGCCACGACAACAACCGCGACTGGTTCATGCTGACCCAGGCCGAGACGCGCCTGATCGCCGCGCTGCACAACCGCGAGCACCCGCAACTCGTCTTCGACATGCACCAGATGGGGCGTGACGGCGCGCGCTTCATGCTGCCGCCCTTCATCGATCCGCTCGATCCGAATCAGGACCCGATCATTCAGGCGGGCTTCGCCGCGGTCGGGACCGCGCTGGCGACCGAGCTGATCCACGCGGGGAAGGAGGGCGTCGCCACGCACATCATCTTCGACAACTACTCGCCCTCCCTCTCCTACGGCAACTATCACGGGAGCGTCGATCTCCTCAGCGAGGCGGCGTCGTGCAAGTTCGCGTCGCCGGTCGAGATCGCCGAGGAGGACCTGAAGGGGCGCGGCGGCTACGACCCGAGGCAGCGAAGCTGGAACCAGCCGCTGCCGTGGAAAGGCGGGCGATGGACCCTGCGCGACATCGTGGAGTACGACACAATCGCGGCGCGCGCCTTCCTGGCCCACGCCGGGCGCGACCGGATCGGCTGGCTGCGGCGCTTCGCGGGGCTGATGCGTCGTACCGTGACCCGTACAGACGCCCCGTATGCCTACCTCTTCCCGGAGCGGCAGGTGGACCCGCCGACCCTGGCCGAACTGTTGGCGACGCTGACGCGCGGCGCGGTCGAGGTGCAAGTTGCGTCCGCGCCATTCGTCGCCGACGGGGTGCGCTATCCGGCGGGGACGCGGATCGTCGCGCTGGCGCAACCGGCGGGCAACTTCGCCAAGACGTTGCTCGAGATCCAGCGCTATCCCGATCTGCGCGGTTGGCCCGATGGCCCGCCGCTGCCCCCCTACGACATCGCCGGCCATACGCTGCCCTTGCAGATGGGGGTCGCGTGGGTCGAGGTGAAGGAGGCGTTCGCGGTCGAGACGACCGCCCTCCTCGATCCCGCGCGCCCGGTCGGTGCCGTCGAGGGGGCCGGTCGGCACGGCTACGCGCTCGCGCCGACGATGAATCGTTCGGCGGCGGCGATCAATCGCCTCCTCGGCGCGGGGCTGCGGGTCTTCCGCTCGCGCGGGCGGCTGGACGCCCTCGGCCTGCCGCCGGGCGGGATCCTGCTGCCACGTACCGAGGGGGCGGACACGCTGGATGGCGTCGTCGCGGCGCTCGCCGCCGAACTCGGGCTGGAGGTGCGCGGCCTCGAAGAACCGCTCGGGGAGGGCGCATACTACGAGCAGGTGTCGCCGCGTGTCGGCGTCTACCAGAGCTGGAAACCGGCGATCGACGAGGGGTGGACCCGCTTCATCCTGGAGGAGTACGGCTTCCCGTATACGACCTTGCACGACGCCGACGTCCGCAACGGCGATCTCGCCGCGCGCTTCGACACGATCGTCCTGCCGCATCAGAGGCGCGAGGATCTGCTGCACGGCAACGCGGAGAAGAACGAGTACAAGGAGCCGTATCCGCCGGAATACGTCGGCGGACTGGGGGAGATCGGCCTCGCGGCGCTGCGCGACTTCGCGGAGGCGGGGGGTACGCTCGTCGCGCTCGATGCCGCGTGCGAGGCGGTCATCAAAGGCTTCTGGCTGCCGATTAAGGACGTGCTGGCCGGGGTCGACCGCAAGGAGTTCTATTGCCCCGGCTCGTTGCTGCGGATCCTCGTCGACCCGGTCCATCCGCTCGGTTGGGGGCTGCGCCGCGACGAGACGGCGGTCTTCATCAACAGCGCCGCGTTCGAGCTCGCGGGCGAAGGGACGACGGTGGCACGCTACCCGCTCTCCGACCCGAACCTGAGCGGGTGGATCCTCGGCGCGGAGCACCTCGCGGGGAAGGGCGCGCTCGTGGAGGTGCCGTTCGGGCTGGGGCGGATCGTGCTGGTCGGCTTTCGGGCGCAGTTCCGGGCCCAGGCGCGCGGCACCTACAAGGTGCTCTTCAACGCGCTCTTCCGGGGTGGCCTGCACGAGGTACACGATTTGCGTTAGTGCTAAGAAGAATGACCCCACGGTTCGACGGTAGGGGCCATTCCAGTAAGGGTGTAGGGTGGACAGGGGCGTGGTGTGTGTGGGAACGGTGGCGGCGTTGTACCGCTTCCCGGTGAAGTCGATGCGCGGTGAGATGGTGTCCTCGGCGCGCCTGTATTGGCACGGGCTGGCGGGCGATCGCCGCTACGCTTTCGTGCGCGAGGGGAATACCTCGCGCTTTCCGTGGCTGACGGGGCGCGAGGTGCCGGATCTCCTGCGCTATACCCCCTATTTCGCCGCCGATGAGGAGCCGATGAACGATCCGGTGCGCGTGCGTACCCCCGGTGGGGCGGATCTGGCGATCGAGGACGCGCCCCTGCGCGACGAACTGGCGGCGCGGTACGGGGCCGGCGTCACCCTGCTCCAGAACAGCCGGGGCGTGCCGGACAGTGCCGCGCTCTCGCTCCTCGGCACGGCGACGGTGCGCGAACTCGGCGCGCGCGTCGGCACGACGCTCGATCCGCTCCGCTTTCGCAACAATGTCTTGATCGAGACGGCGGGCGACCGACCATTCGAGGAAGAGGCGTGGCTCGATGGGGTGGCCCGCTTCGGCGAAGCCCCCGATGGCCCGCGCGTCCACGTCAACCGCAAGGACCCGCGCTGCATGATGGTCAACCTCGATCCCGATGCGGCGACGCAGAACCCGGCGATACTGCGGACGATCGTGCGCGAGCGCGAGCAATGCGCGGGGCTCTACTGCTCGGTCGAAGGGACCGGCATGCTTGCAGTCGGCGATCCGGTCTACCTTTTGCGGCGTTGAGTCTGGTGTCGGTTATCGCACAGCGAATGATGCCACGATTCTTGCGTAGCTGACGTAGTTAAGGAAGGTCCGGGGCGTACGACAGCCCCGGCATCCAGGATTTGTCGGGCTGAGCGGTATCGGAGGACAGGATGAATTGCCCACAAGGCCACGGGCCGCTCGCGATCGCGGAGCGGCAGGGGGTGGAGATCGATTATTGCCCGCAGTGTCGCGGCATCTGGCTCGATCGGGGCGAGGTGGATAAGATCATCGAGCGGGAGATGGCCGCCTATGGGCCGCTTACGACGCGGCAGCGGGAGACGGCACCGCACCCGGAGCCGTTCACTCGCGACGATCGTCCGGTGACACGGCGCGACGATGAGCGCCGCTATTCCGGCGATGATCGCCGTCGTTACCATGACGATGATGAGCGGCATCGCCACGACCGCGACGACGAGCGCGACGACCGCTATCGGGGTAAGAAGAAGCGGGAGTCATTCCTGAGCGACTTGCTCGACTTCTGAGGCGGTCCCGAAGGGCGGCAGTCGCAGGTAAGGCGGGGCGGGGGCACTCGGCCCCGCCCCCTCCAACATGCTACTCGGCGGTAGTGATCGACGCGCTTGTCGTGAGTGTGATCCCCGCCGCACGCCAGGCCGCTTCTTTGAGCGGTCCCTGTGCGGGGAAAACCGCGCGCGTTGCATCGCCGATAACGGCGGTCTCGAAGCCCGCTGCTTGGGCATCGCGCGCGGTGGCATCGACGCAGTAATCGAGCGCCAGGCCGCCGACGTAGACCCGTCGCACGCCGCGCGCGCGGAGTTGCGCGGCGAGATCGGTGCCATCGAAGCCGGAGTAGGCGTCCTGCGCCGTCAGCAGGGCCTTACGAACGACGAGATCGATCGCGCCGAGGTCGAGGTCCGGGTGGAACTCGGCCCCTGGTGTGTCGGCGATGCAGTGCGGCGGCCAGGGGCCGCCCTGTGCGGCGAACGAGCTATGCGCCGCCGGGTGCCAATCCTGGGTGGCGACGACCGTGCCGAAGTATAGGGCCAGGCGATTCAGGATCGGGACGACGGCGTCGCCATCGGCGACCGCCAGCGCGCCGCCGGGGCAGAAATCGTTCTGGACATCGACGATGATCAGGGCATCGTGGGTGTGCGCCTGGGTCGTGTCGTTGGTGGCGGACATCGGCTCCTCCTCCGCGCGATCGCTTTGCCGGGTCAGGCGTGTTCGTCGGGGAGTGGCTGTTCCGCCGCTCCTGGCGACGCGGCGGGGGCCGCGCCGTTGCCCTGGCTGTGCTGGTGGCGGTGCATGACCGTGTCGCGCAGCGCGACCAGCGACGGGCTGTATTCGACCGGGTAGGCGGGGGCACCTTCGAGCGCCTTATACTGCGCCGGGAGTTCGCGCAGATTGGCCTGCGCGAGTTCCCAGATCTCCGAGACGGGCGGCAAGCTGCCGGGGATCATCGCCCCGGCGCGCAGCACCGGCTTCAGGAGGCGGGTCGCCCCCACGGGCGGGATCTCGTTCTCCAGGCCGATCCAGTCGCGCTCGAAGCGGCCCACCCGGTAGAGTTCCTTGCGTCCGGGCCAGGTACTCTTCGGGCCGGCCACCTTAATCTTCGGCTCGCCGATCCCCGCCTCCTCGTACCAGACTTCTTTGTAAACCCCGCCCAGCGCCCCCCCTTCGATGCCGTGTTCGAGCGAGCCGCTCCCGACGCCGAGGCTGGTGCCGACGCCGAAGGAGTCGATCGGCGCGCCCGCTTCGAGCAAATCCGCGATCGCGAACTCGTCCATGTCGCCGCTGACGAGGATCCGTACCTCGCGCAGCCCGGCCTCGTCGAGGGTCGCGCGAACATACCGGCTATCGGCCACGAAATCGCCGCTATCGAGGCGGACCGCCGCCAGGCTATGGCCGAGATCGCGCTGCGCCCGTTGCGCCACGGCGATCGCGGTGTGGATCGCACGGCGCGCGTCGTAGGTATCGAGCAGGAGGGTGTAACGATTGTAGCTCTCGGCCACCGCCGCGAAAGCCTCCTCCTCGGTGTCGAAGAGTTGCACCAGTGCGTGCGGGATCGAGCCGGTGGCGAGGAGGCGGAAGCGGAACGCCGCGCCGAGGAACGACGTGCTCGTGGCCCCGCCGATGTACGACGCGCGCGCCACCACGAAGGGGTCTTGCGCGCGGCGTAGCGCGAACTCGGCGATCCGCTTGCCGCGCGCGGCGTGGGTGATCCGCGCCGCCTTGGTGGCGATCAGCGTCGCCAGGTTGATCGCCTGGAGCAGCCCCGATTCGAGCAAGAGCGCCTCGCGGAAGGGCGCGGTGACCCGCAGGATCGGCTCATTAGGGAAGGCGATCGATCCTTCCGGCAGGGCCAGGATCTCGCCGCTGAAGCGAAAGTCGCGCAACTCCGCCAGGAAGGCGGGATCGTAATCGCGGATCTGCGAGAGGAAGTGCAGATCCTCCTCGCCGTAGCGGAACTCGCGGACGAATTCGAGCGCCGTCTCGATCCCCGCGACGAGCATGTAGGCCCCATTGTACGGGGCACGACGGGCGAAGAGATCGAATGTGGTGAGCCCGTTCCGCCCCGAGCGCCAGCTGATGTAAGCCGCGTCGGGGTGATAGAGGTCGGTCAACAATCCGGGGTGATAGCTGGTGAAGCTTCGTAGCATCCGTCGCGCTCCCTTCGACCCCAACGTCCTCGCTGTTCGTGTTCTTGATACACGAAGGGTAGGTGTAGCGCCGTCTTTTGTCAAGGTAGCATTGTAGCAAAGCCTGCTACCCGGCCCGCGCTGTATGACGGGGTCATGGATAAATCCGTACCCATCCACATACCAAATGTCAGATAGATCGGGTATGCTATGCGTCTCATATGGTCTCGATACCGGCTGCTCGATGAGCCATCGAGCAAAGCCGCTCATTTTGCACTCGCTTTGCCCGCTGTTGCGCGTACACACAGCCACTTGACAACGTTCGGGCATGGACCGAAGATACGCCAGTGTCGGCAGAAGTGGAACTGTGGGAGGTGTTTCGAACGTTCTATCGATCAGGTGGTCGGACATTCCGTTAGGGAGCGCTGCCGATCGGGTGCGAGGCTGGTGTAGGAGGGTGGGGTAGATGCGATTCCGGTGGATTCTGAAGCGTTTCGGGTTGTTCCTCCTGGTGATCTGGGGCGCGGCGACGATTAATTTCATCATCCCGCGCCTCTCGCCGACCGATCCGATCCGCGCGCGCCTCTCCGCGATGGCGGTGCAGAGCGGCTTTGTGCAGACGGGTATCGAAGATATGGTGAAGGCCTATCAGGAGAAGTTCGGACTGGATCAGCCGCTCTGGATGCAATATCTCCGGTATCTCAAGGACATGTTCACCTTTAATTTCGGCTATTCGCTGTCGCTCTATCCGGCGCAGGTGCTCGATCTGATCCTTAACGCATTGCCCTGGACGATCGGCCTGCTGACGGTCGCCACGATCATCGCCTTTGGCATCGGCACGATCATGGGCGCGCTGATGGCGTGGCCAGGGATATCGCAGTTGTTCAAGCTCTCGGCGAGCGTGTTCCTTACCTTTTCCGCGATTCCCTACTATCTTCTCGGTCTGGTCCTCCTCTATATCTTCGGCTTCATCTTCAAGATACTGCCACTCTATGGCGGGTACCCCGCCGGGGTCGTCCCCGCGCTCGATCTCTCCTTCATCGGGCTGGTGTTGAAGCATTCCATCCTGCCAGCCCTGTCGATCGTCCTGGCCGAGGTCGGTTTCTGGGCGCTGGGGATGCGCTCGATGATGGTGACGACCGAGGGCGAGGATTACATGACCTTCGCCGAGGCGCGCGGGCTGCGGAAGAGCAAAATCTTCGCGGGCTACGCCCTGCGAAACGCGATGCTCCCGCAATATACGGCACTGGCGCTGTCGCTCGGGCGTATCGTCTCCGGTTCGGTGCTGGTCGAGGTGATCTTCGGCTATCCGGGGATCGGCACCCTGTTGTACACCGCGATCAAAGGCTCCGACTATTTCATCATCTATGGGGTCGTCTTCATCGTCATCCTGACGCTGGGCGTGGCGACCCTGTTGCTGGATATCCTGTACCCACTCCTCGATCCGCGCATCAAGCAGGGGGCGTAAATGAGCACACTGGTCGGCAATCCGCAACACGAGGTCGCCACGCAGCGCGGTATGAGTGGTCGCGAGCGCGTCGTCAGTTTCCGGCAGTATCTGCGGCGCAATCCTTCGCTGGCGGCGGGGTTACTCCTCGTCGGGTCCTTGCTGATGATCGGGATCATCGGGCCGCTTTTCGTCGATACCAATAAGTCGAATCCCGCGTCGGTGCTGCCCGATATGCCGCCTTCCTCGGCGTATCCGCTCGGCACCGACGATCAAGGGCGGGATCTCCTGGCGGTGGTCGTCAAGGGTCTGCCGCTGACGATGCAGGTCGGATTCATCGCCGGGATCGTCGGTCTCGGCGTCGGGACGATCCTCGGTTTCGTCGCCGGTTACGTAGGAAAGAAAACCGACACCGCGATCTCGACGATCGCCGATATCCTTCTGACCGTCCCCGGTCTGGTGGTGCTGATCACCTTCGCCTCCACGGTGCAAGGGACGATCGGGATCGGCACGATGGGCCTCGTGGTCGCTTCGCTCGCCTGGATGTGGCCGACGCGCACCATCCGTTCGCAGGTGCTGAGCATGCGCGAACGTGGCTACGTGCAGATCGCCAAGATCTCCGGGATGAGCACGCCGGAGATCATCTTCTACGAGTTGATGCCGAATCTCCTGCCATACCTCGCCGCGAGCTTCGTGGGCGCGGTCGGCTCGGCCATCCTCGCCTCGATCGGCCTCGAGGCGCTCGGCCTCGGCCCGCAGAACGAGCCGACGATGGGGATGACGATCTACTGGGCGATCGCCTTCAACGCCCTGATCCGTGGCCTATGGTGGTGGTGGTTGACGCCGATCGTGCTGCTGGTGCTGCTGTTTGTCGGCCTGATGATGATCAGTTCCGGCCTCGATGAGGTGGCGAACCCGCGCGTGCGAAGGACGAACTCATGAGCACGACAACCGCGATCGGGACCGATGTCCTGCGCGTCAAGGATCTCAGCGTCCATTATCAGACGCCCAAACGGGTGGTCAAGGCGGTCAATCGGGTCTCGTTCGAGTTGCGCGAGGGGGAGCGCCTCGGGCTGGCCGGCGAGTCGGGGAGTGGGAAATCCACCACCGCGTTCGCCATCATGCGACTGATCAAGCCGCCGGGCACGATCGCGAGCGGGTCGATCCTACTCGGTGACCGCGATCTCGCCAAGCTTTCCATCGAGGAGATGCGCCGGGTGCGTCTGGCGGAGGTCTCCCTGATCCCACAGGGGGCGATGAACTCGCTCAACCCGGTCCGCCGGATCCGCGAGCACTTCATCGATAGCATCCAGGCACACCAGTCGAGCATGAACGACAGCCGGATTCGCGAGCGGATGCGCGAACTGCTGGACATGGTCGACCTGCGCGAGGATGTCGGCAAGCTCTATCCCCACGAACTCAGCGGCGGTATGAAGCAGCGCGTCTGCATCGCGCTGGGCATCAGTCTCCAGCCGAAGGTGATCATCGCCGACGAACCGACGAGCGCCCTCGATGTGGTGGTACAACGACAGGTGATGCAGACCCTCGGCTCGGTACAGCAGCAGTTGGGGGCTTCGGTGATCCTTGTCGGCCACGACATGGGGCTGCTGGCGCAATTCGTCGATCGCCTGGCGGTGATGTACTCCGGGCGTTTCGTCGAGGTCGCGCCGATCCGCACGATTTTCAGCGACGCACGGCACCCCTACACCAAGGGCTTGATCGAGAGCCTGCCGACCCTGGGCGAGAAGGGGATTTTTCATGGTATGTCCGGGCGTTCCTCGATCCTGCCGGATACGGCGGAGATCCCGGATCTGGAAGAAGTCGGACCCGATCACTGGGTCGCGCCGTTCTCGGCATAGGGGGGCAGATGTCGGCACTGTTGGAGGCCCAAGATATCACCCAGATTTTCGGCGATCCGAAGCGTGGTGCGAAGCCCGCGTTGGACAAGATTTCTCTGACTATCAGCAACGAGATCCCGTCGTTCACCTCGATCGTGGGGGAGAGCGGCAGCGGTAAGACGACCCTCGCGCGCATCCTACTCGGCTTCCTCGCGCCGACATCCGGTGAGGTCCGCTACATGGGCAAGGATCTCCACGGCAGCGGCGGGGATCTGCACCGCCAGTTCCGGCGCGAGGTGCAGGCGATCTTCCAGGATCCCTTCGAGGTGTACAACCCTTTCTACAAGGTCGATCACCTATTGGAAGTGCCGATCCGTAAGTTCAAGCTCGCCTCCTCGAAGAATGAGGGACGGCAGATGATGGAGAACGCGCTACGGGCGGTCGGCCTGAAGCCGGAGGATACGCTCGGTCGCTATCCGCATCAGCTGAGCGGCGGCCAGCGCCAGCGGGTCACGGTGGCGCGCGCGCTGCTCCTCAAGCCGCGACTGATCGTCGCGGACGAGCCGGTGTCCATGGTCGACGCGTCCCTCCGTGCGACGATCCTGGAGAGCCTGCGAAAACTGCACGAGGGCTTCAATATCTCGTTCGTCTATATCACTCATGACCTCACCACCGCTTATCAGGTGAGCGATAACATCATCGTCCTCTATCGCGGGTCCGTCGCCGAGACCGGCTCGGTCGAGCAGGTCATCAAGCACCCGCAGCACCCCTATACGCAACTCCTCGTCTCCTCGATCCCGCAGCCGGACCCGGACCGTCGTTGGGGTGGCGAGATCGCCGCGCCGACGCGACCGGAGGCTGAGGGGACCGCTGAGGGTGGCTGCAAGTTCGCCAATCGGTGTCCGCATGTGATGCCGATCTGCCGCGAAGCGCCCCCACCGCTTTTCCGCACGGATCAGTACCGCGCGGTCTCATGCTATCTCTATCGGGATGTACCAACGATCCCGGAAGGAGAGATAAATCAGGTTTTTCGTCCTCGGGAAACGGAGCAAGGGAAGGAGGTTGCTCAAACGCTGACAACCGGGGCCTAACGTGCGTTCGCGCGTTCTAGCAGTAATTTGTGGGATTGTTCGGGATAGAGGAGAGTATGGACATGGATCGTCAGGCGGGTGTCTCGCGGAGGCGGTTTCTCTGCGGGCTCGCTATTGTGCCGGCCGCATTCCTGGCCGCTTGCGGTGGTACGGCCAATACCGGTGCCGATGCTACGTTGCAGGCGGTCGCCTCGGCGAAGCCGTCGACCGCACCGTCGACCGCACCGTCGACCGCCGCTTCTGCGGCTCCTGCTGGCGGTGCCTCGGCTGCGCCGTCTACCGCCGCTTCGGCTGCGCCTTCTGGTGCTGCCTCCGCCGCCCCGTCGGCGAGCGGTGCCCCGGCGGGCTCTGCCGCCCCGCTGAAGCAGGTGGCGCGTAATCGCACCATCATCTTCGCGAATACCGGGAATCAGCTGACCGATTACAATACGATGAATCCCTTCCTCACCGGGATCTCCACCGGTACCGGGCACCCGTATGTTTTCGAGGCTCCGTATTACTACAACGCCTACGCGACCGATAAGGTTAGCGGCCCTCCCGGCACGCAGAGCAAGGATGGCCTGACCCCTTGGCAGCTGGAAAGCTATCAGGCGAACGCCGACTTCACGCAGTACACCCTCAAGGTGCGGCAGGGTGTGACGTGGAGTGATGGACAGCCCTTCACCGCGAAGGACATCGCCTTCACGATCAACATGCTGCGGAACAACTCGGACAAGCTGACGTGGGGCATCGACATGAAGACGCGGGTGAAGGAGATCACCGCGCCGGATAACGCCACGGCGGTCATCACCCTGAACGATGCCGATCCGCGCTTCTTCTTCAACTTCTTCCAGTATCATCAGGATATCGGTATCTTCATCCAGCCGGAGCACATCTGGAAGGATCAGGATCCGACCAGTTTCGCGAACTTCGATATCGCGAAGGGGTATCCGGTCTCGACCGGCCCCTGGAAGCTGGTCCTCTCTACCCCGCAGCAGCGTATCTTCGATCGCAACGATAATTGGTGGGCGGCGAAGACCGGCTTCCACCCACTGCCAGCGGTCGAGCGGATCATCATCATCCCCGCCGCTGACGAGACGAAGATCGTGCAGCTCGCGATCAATAACGAGATCGACATGTCGATCGACCTGCGCCCGACCAATATCGGCGCGGTGACGAAGCAGAATCCGAAGATCTCCACCTGGACCGGCAGCAAGGCTCCATACGGCTATCGCGACTGGTGGCCGATCAGTCTCGGCTTCAACGATATGAAGGAGCCGTTTAACGACGCCGACATCCGCTGGGCGATCAACTACTGCATCGATCGCAACCAGCTGGTCACGCTCGGATATCAGGGGGCGGGTGAGACGACCCTGCTGCCCTTCCCGCGCTTCCCCGCACTGGAGAAGTACACCGACACCGTCAAGGATCTCGCCGCGAAGATCGATAATTTCAGCCTCGATCAGAGCGCCGCGCTCATGACGAAGAAGGGGTACACCAAGACCAATAACCTCTGGGCAAAGGACGGCAAGACGATCCCGCTGGTGATCAGCTGCCCCGGCAACCTCTTCCAGGATATCGCGCCGATCGTGACGCAGCAGCTGCGGAACGGCGGGTTCGATGCCTCCTTCAAGCTGATTCAGGGGCCGGAGTACGCCGACAACCTCAACGTTGGCAATATCGACGGCTTCATGCAGGGGCATGGCGGCAGTGTGCGCGATCCATTCGCGACGCTGAACCTGTATCACAGTCGCTACAGCAAGCCGACCGGACAGCGCGCGACCTACCCCTACCGCTGGGTCAACACCGACTACGACAAGATCGTCGATCAGATGAGCAAGACGGCCCCGGAAGACCCGGCGCTGCTCCCGCTCTTCCGGCAGGCGATGGAGATCTGGATCCCGGCCTTGCCGGACGTTGGTCTGGTGCAGTGGTTCCACCGTATCCCGACCAATACCACGTATTGGACCGGTTTCCCGGACGAGAGCAATCCCTATATCAACTCGTGCTACTGGCACCGCACCTCGGGGCTATGGCTCAACACCATCAAGGCGGCGCAGTAACGCGGTAACGGCGCTGTAACGAAAGGGGCCGGGGCGCGATATGCGCCCCGGCCCTCTCCGCTTAAATCGAACGAGATGGCCGTGCGAATGGACGAGTTGCGCTTACTCGCGGATCCAGCGGTCGCTGTCGCGCGTCCAGTCGAGCTGCCCCTCGTTGCCGAACCACAGCTTGACCTCGCGCTCGGCGCTGCCGGGTTGCTCGTCGGAGGCGTGGATCAGGTTGCGGGCGATCTCGATGCCGAGATCGCCGCGGATGGTGCCGGGGGCGGCCTTGGCCGGATTGGTCGCGCCGACGGTGCTCCGCACCGCGCCGATCGCGCCGACACCCTCGAAGACCCCGGCGACGACCGGGCCGCTCATGATATAGGCGACGAGACCCTCATAGAAGCCCTTGCCCTGGTGCTCGGCGTAGTGCTCCTCGGCGAGGCCGCGCTCGACGGTCATTGAGCGGAGGGCGACGAGCTTGAGGCCACGCCGCTCCAGGCGTCCGATGATCTCGCCGACCAGCGCGCGCTGCACGCCATCCGGCTTGACGATGATCAATGTTCGTTCCACGTCGGCCATGCGATCCCAACCTTCCACGATGCTGCCAACAAAACAGTACGGTGCGCCGCCACGTTCAGTAACGGGCATACGTCGAGATGGCGCGCCATTGCAGGCGCGAGATACCGTGTGGGACTCTACCACAGGAGTGGGGGAAGCGGCACGCCGCGAATGCATAGGCATGGGAACGGGCCGCTCATACCCCCATCGATCGTCGCGACATATCCCCTCTAGCTTATATATGCGAACGCCTGACGGCACCGGCGAAGCCCGCCTACGTTGACCAACAACGGGCAAGCCAACCGTTCTGCGTAGCGCTGTGGTGATGCTCGATCGGGATCGTATGTGGAGTAGATTAAGGAAGGGTAACGAAAATGGCTGATGAGATGGGCGAGGTGCTGCATCCGCCGATGATCACGATCACTGGTGAGGGAGTCGTCCTCGGGCCGCTGCACCGAGGGATGATTCCCGCGATCGCCCGCTGGCTCGGGGACTTTCGGGTGCAGCGGACCTTCGGCGGGGTGCCGCGCGCGGTGACGATCGAGCAGGCGACCGCGATCTACGAGCGGTGGGTGACGAATCAGAATGATTACTGGTTCGCGATCTACGAGCGCGAAAGTGGTCGGCTGATCGGCCACACCGATCTCTTCGAGGTCGATCAGCGGACGCGCACCTGCACCTTCGGCCTCCTGATCGGTGAGGAAACGGCGCGGGGGCGGGGGTATGGCTCGGAGGTGGCGGGACTGATGCTCGATTACGCTTTTACCGCACTCGGCTTGCATAACGTGATGCTGATGGTCGATTCGTACAATCTGGCGGGGCAGGCAGCCTATCGCAAGGCAGGGTTCGTCGAGTTCGGGCGGCGGCGGCAGGCGTCGCTACTCAACGGGCAGCTCCTCGACCTGGTGTACATGGAGTGCCTGGCGACCGATTTCATCAGTACGAATCTCGGCGCGATCTTCGCCCCGGATGTACCGCGTGATTGAGCGACGTCCGCCGACAGTAGCGCGCGCTCGGTCGATTTCGACCGCGACGAAGTGCTCCAGCGTGAAAGACGGATCGTGGAAGTGGTGGAGCAGGTTCCGCCATTCCGCCACCGTGGAGTACGCTGATTCTCGAAGTGGTGATCCACCAGGTGCGCGATGGTCAAACCGGGGTGTTCGAGGTGACCTAGCGACGCGCCTCCGCGATCATCGCCGCGTCGCTGAGCTATATCGGCCACGAGTTACAGCGTTGCACTCCCCGCTGCTGGTCCGGTGAGAAACGCTGGACACCCATACGGTCGGTTTTGGTGACTCGGCGGCTTATTTGAATTCTAGTCGATCAGTATCAGGCAATAAGGCGGGGCGCTCCGACAGTCGGAGCGCCCCGCCTTGCCTCGCGGTGGGTACGATTAGTCCTGCGCGATAACTTCCAGCGCTTCGGGGGCGGCACCCGTATCATCGCTGCCATCGTTCTGCGTGGCGTCAACCAGCGCCATCGCCACCAATCGGTCGTTCTTGCCGACCTTCATCAGGGTCACTCCCTGTGTGGCGCGACCGATCCGGGAAATCTGCTCCCCCTGGATGCGGATGACGATCCCCTTGGAGGTGATCATCATCAAGTTGTCCTCGTCCATCGCCATGCGCGCCCCGACCAGCAAGCCGGTCTTATCGGTGACACGCATCGCGATCACGCCGCTGCCGCCACGGCCCTGGCGCGGGAAGTCCTCGATCGGGGTCCGCTTACCAAAGCCGTTCGCCGACACGAAGACGAGATCGCGTCCGGGCTCGATCACGTCCACCCCGACGACCTGATCGCCCGCGGCGAGCCGGATCGCCGTCACCCCCGCCGCCTGACGACCCATCGGACGGGCATCATCTTCCTTGAAGCGGATCGACTTGCCTTGCGCGGTGACGATGATCACATCCTGGTCGCCGTCGCTCATGCGGACCCAGGCGAGTTCATCGCTATCCTCGATGCCGACCGCGATCAGGCCGTTCGCGCGCACCTGAGCGAACTGGCTCAGTGGGGTCCGCTTGATCTTCCCCTTGCGCGTCGCCAGGACCAGATAGCGCCCGCCGGAGAAGTCTTTCACCGCCATCGGCGTGGTGACGACCTCATCGGGCTGGAGAGTCAGCAAGTTGACGATCGGTGTCCCCTTCGCGGTGCGGCTGGCGTCCGGCACCTCGTGCGCCTTCAGCGAGTAGCAGCGCCCCTGGTTGGTGAAGAAGAGGAGCGTATCCATCGTGTTGCAGGTGATGATGTGCTGGACGTCGTCTTCCTCGCGCATCGTCAGGCCGCTGACACCGCGCCCGCCGCGATGCTGCGTCCGGTAGGTGTCGTCCGGCAGGCGCTTGACGTAGCCCTTGCTCGTCAGCGTCAGCAACACATTGATCTCCGGGATCAAATCTTCGTCGGAGATCTCTCCATCGCCCTCGCGGATCACGGTGCGCCGCTCATCGGCGTACTTCTCCTTGAGGTAATTCATGTCTTCCTTGATCAGCGAGAGCACCTTCTGCTCGTCGGCGAGCAGCGATTCGAGGCCACGAATCTGCTTCAGAATGTCCGCGTACTCGTCGTCAATCTTCTTCCGTTCCAACTGCGCAAGGCGAGCGAGGCGGATATCGAGGATCGCGTTCGCCTGCGATTCGGAGAGCGAGTAGGCTTTCATTAGGTTGTTGCGCGCTGATTCGGTCGTGCGCGAGTTGCGGATGGTGGTGATCACCTCGTCGATGTGATCGAGTGCGATTCGTAACCCTTCGAGGATATGAGCACGCTGGCGGGCTTTCTCGAGATCGAAGATCGAGCGCCGCCGGATGACATCCTGGCGATGGGCGATGAAGTGCTGGATCGACCGCTTCAGCGTCAGGACGCGCGGCTGTTTCCCATCGACCAACGCCAGCATGTTGACGCCGAAGGTGCTCTGCATGGCGGTGTGCTTGAAGAGGCTGTTCAGCACCTTGCGCGGCTGCGCCTCGCGCTTGAGTTCGATGACGATCCGCATCCCGTTGCGATCGGACTCGTCGCGCAGATCGCTGATGCCGTCGATCGTCCCTTCTTTGACGAGGCTGGCGATCTTCTCCACCAGGGTCGACTTGTTGACCTGATAGGGGAGCTCGCTGACGATGATCTGGAAGCGATTGCTGCGTGCGGCCTCCTCGATGAACGCCTTGGCCCGGATGACCACACGCCCCTTGCCGGTGGCATAGGCCTGCTTGATCCCCTCGCGCCCGAGGATAATGCCACCGGTCGGGAAATCCGGCCCCTGGACGATCTCCAGCAACTGCTCGACCGTCCCTTCCGGGTTCTCGATCAGAAAGGCGATGGCGTCGCAGAGCTCCCGCAGGTTGTGGGGCGGGATGTTGGTCGCCATCCCGACCGCGATCCCTGCCGCGCCATTGAGGAGCAGGGCCGGCAAGCGTGCCGGGAGGACGGTCGGCTCGCGCATGCTGTCATCGTAATTGTTGCGATAATCGACGGTGTTCTTGTCGATGTCGCGCAGCAACTCTTCGGTGATCTCGGCCATACGCGCCTCGGTGTAGCGCATGGCCGCCGGCGGATCGCCATCGACCGAGCCGAAATTCCCCTGCCCATCGACGAGCGGATAACGCACCGCCCACGGCTGTGCGAGGCGGGCGAGGGCGTCGTAGATCGAGGAGTCGCCGTGGGGGTGATAGTTTTTCATCACCTCGCCGACGATACCGGCGCTCTTGCGGTGCCGTGCGCTATGCCGCATGCCCATCTCGTGCATCGAGTAGAGGATGCGCCGCTGGACGGGCTTCATGCCATCGCGTACGTCCGGGAGCGCCCGTTGCACGATCACGCTCATCGAGTAGTCGAGATACGATTGCCGCATCTCATTCTCGATATTTACCAGTCGTACGGTCCCGATCTCCATCGCTGCTCCTGACCTTACACGCTCTCGTCGTACACGCCCGGTGGTGTCGGGAAAAGCCCGAAATGCCAGCCACCGTTGGCCTGTTTTCGCCCTCTAAGTATACCATAAACGGGCGTTAGCGCCCCACGATCCGCTGGGGTACACTACGAACGTACGCGAAAAGGCGCGCGGCGAAGCGGCCCGACGTGCGACGTGAAGTGAGGGGCGCGGTGACACCGCTGATCGTGCAGCACGACGGCGAATTAATCCTGGCGACCGAGGCGCGCGGGGCGCGTTCGGTCGCCGATGGGCTGCGCCGCTTCGCCACCCTGGAGAAGTGCCCCGGCCACTTCCACCACTATCGGATCACCCGACAGTCCCTCTGGCAGGCCGCCGCCGCCGGGATCACCCCGGCGCGGATCGGCGCATTTCTGGAACGCTCTGCCGGTGCGCCGCCGCCCGAGACGCTGGTGCGCCGGATCGCCGCGACGATGGCGCGACACGGGCGTCTGCGCCTGGTCCGCGAGGATGGGCTGCTCTGGCTGCGCGCCGATGAGCCGACCCTGCTGGCGCGACTGTTACCGGAACTCGGCGACGAGATGGCGATCGACCCGAGCGCGCTCGCAGATAGGGGCTTGCCTCTACGCCCGGCGCAGCGCGGCGCGCTCCACGCCCGCCTGGCGCGGCTCGGTTGGCCGCTGCGCGACGAGGCGGGCTATGCGCCCGGTGCGCCGCTCGTCGTGGCCTGGAGCGAAGGGTTGACGCTGCGCCCGTACCAGCGCGCCGCGATCGCGGCGTTCATCGGCGATGGGATAGGAGCGGGCGGGAGCGGGCTGGTGCTCTTGCCGTGCGGCGCGGGGAAGACGCTGGTGGGGATCGGGGCGATCGTCGCGCTCGGGCGGCAGACGCTGATCCTCTGTCCGAATCGGACGGCGGTCGCGCAGTGGATCGCGGCGGTCGCCCGTTTCACCACCCTTGCGTCAGGATCGTGTGGTGCCTACGACACGCGCCGCGCCGCGCCGCTGCCGGTGACGGTGACGACCTATCAGCAACTCACGACGCGACGACGGCGCGCGACCGGCAGCGGCGGGGATTTCCCGCACCTCGAGCGGCTCGGCTCCTGCGACTGGGGGTTGATCATCTTCGATGAGGCGCACCTGCTGCCCGCCGATGTCTTTCGCCTGACCGCCGATCTCGCCGCCCGTCGCCGCCTCGGCCTGACCGCGACCCCGGTGCGCGAGGATGGGCGCGAGGACGAGCTGACGGCGTTGATCGGGCCGATCCGCTACGACGCGCCGTGGACGCAGTTGGCGGTGGAGGGGTGGATCGCGCCGGTCGAGTGCGTGGAGGTGCGCGTGCCGCTCGGCGCGGGGGCTGCGCCGTTGTCGCATCGCGCGGCGGCGACCGCGCCGGAGAAGTGGCCGACGGTGCGCCGTCTGGTGCAGCGGCACGCCGGGGAGGGGACGCTGATCATCGGCCACTATCTCGATCAGTTGCGCGACCTCGCGGCGCGGCTCGACGCGCCGCTGGTGAGCGGCGAGACGCCGCAGGAGGAGCGCGACCGACTCTTCGCGCGTTTCCGCGCCGGGGAGTTGCACCTCCTCCTCCTCTCGCGCGTCGGCAACGCGGCGCTCGACCTGCCGGAGGCGCGGGTGGCGATCGAGGTCTCTGGCAACTTCGGCTCGCGACAGGAGGAGGCGCAACGCCTCGGACGCCTCCTGCGCCCGAAGTCGGACGGCTCGCCCGCGCACTTCTACGCGGTCGTCGCCGACGACCCGGCGGAGATCCCCTACGCCGCGCGCCGCCAACGTTTCCTCGTGCAGCAGGGCTATCGCTATCGCATCGCGCGCGTCGCTCACTGAGTCCCGCCGTATCGCCCGGCGGGCGCTGTCTACCGCACGGGCGATGAGTGCGCTACCATAAGTCGGACGGTGCAGCAGTGCCAGGCCGCGAGATAGGGCGCACGCGCGGTGTGGCGCGGTTCGAGAATGAGCAGACACGACCGCGCGTCATGCTCGTGTGAAAGGAGTACGAATGAAAGCGCTGGTCCTCTCCGGCGGTAAGGGGACACGCCTCCGTCCGCTGACCCACACGATGGCGAAGCAACTCGTCCCGGTAGCGAATCGCCCGGTCCTCCACTACGTGATGCAGCACCTCGCCGAGGCGGGCCTGGAGGAGGTCGGCGTGATCATCTCCCCGGAAACGGGCGGGCAGATCCGCGAGGCACTCGCGGCGAATCCGTGGGGATTGGCCTTCACCTTCATCGAGCAGGCGCAGCCGCTGGGGCTGGCCCAGGCGGTGAAAATGGCCCGGCCCTTCCTCGGGGACGAGCCGTTCGTGATGTATCTCGGAGACAACCTGATCGGTTCGGAGCTGACCACCTTCGTGCAAACCTTCGCGTCGAAGCACGCCGACGCCGCGATCCTGCTGAAAGAGGTCGACAATCCGCAGGCGTTCGGCGTCGCCGAGGTGGACGCTGCGGGGCGCGTCGTCAACCTGATCGAGAAGCCGCAGAACCCGCCGAGCAACCTGGCGCTCGTCGGTGCCTACGTCTTCTCCCCGGCGATTCACGACGCGATCGATGCGATCACCCCCTCCTGGCGCGGCGAGCTGGAGATCACCGACGCGATCCGCCTCCTCCTGGAACGCGGCCACCCGATCCACAGCACCCGTCTGGCAAGCTGGTGGCTCGATACCGGGAAGAAGGATGATCTGCTCGAAGCGAATCGCGTCGTCCTCGACGAGTTCGCGCAGCGCGACATCGCGGGCACGGTCGACGCCGAGAGCAAGATCTTCGGGCGGGTGACCGTGAGTGCCGGGGCGCGGATCAGCGGCAGCACCGTGCGCGGCCCGGCGATCATCGGGCGGAACACGATTATCGAAAATTCGTTCATCGGCCCCTTCACCAGCATCGGCAATGACTGCCAGGTGCGGCACTCCAGCATCGAGCATACGGTGTTGCTCGATGGGGCGCGGATCACCGAAGTCGCGCGCCTCGATGACAGCGTGCTGGGCAAGAACGCGACCGTTAGCAAGCATGCGCGGGCGAATGCGAGCCTGCGACTCCTCCTCGGCGATGATTCCGAGGTGCTGCTCTGATCTTCTGGCTGATACCGGCATAGTGGCGGCACGAGCGATAGGGTTGGCCGATGGCGACGACCGAAGGGCACGATGGACCGCCGGGTTGGAGGCGCAGGGTGGCGCTGGTGGCGACGGCGCAACTCCTCTCGATGATGGGTTTCAGTTGCGCGATCTCCTTTCTCCCGCTCTTCATCCAGACGCTGGGGATCGATTCGTCCGCGCGGGCGGTCGCCTGGTCGGGGAGCCTCAATTTCGCGCAGGGGATCATGGTTGCCTTGTGCAGCCCTCTTTGGGGGGCGGTCGCCGATCGCCACGGCGCGAAGCTGATGGTCTGCCGGGCGCTCCTCGGCGGTGGCGCGGTGCTGGTGGTGATCAGCTTCGTCGGGCGGGTCGAACTCCTCTTCGCCCTCTTCCTCGTACTCGGCTGCTTCACCGGCGTTAATACGGCGGTGGTGACGCTCGTCTCGGGGCTCGCGCCGCGCAAGAGCCTCGGCGCGGCGATCGGTGCCTGCCAGACCGGGGTCTTCGTCGGCATCTCGATCGGGCCGACCGTCGGCGGCATCCTGGCCGATACCTTTTCGTACCGGATCGGGATCCGAGGCGGGGCAATCCTGCTGTTGCTCTCCGGGGCGTTGGTCCTCTTCGGCGTCGGCGCGCCGACGCGCCGCCCCCAGGCCGTCGCGCAGCGCCCCGGCCTCATCCAGAATCTGCGGGCGGCGGCTGGCTCGCGCACGCTGATGCTGCTGATCGGGCTGATCTTCCTGGTGCAGTTCTCGTTGCAGATGGTCTCGCCGGTCCTCCCGATCTACGTGCAATCGCTCGCGCCCGACGCGACGCGGGTCGCCACCATCGTGGGGATCGTCCTCGGGGTTGGCGGGGTCACGTCCGCGCTCGGGGCGATCTTCTGCGGACGGCTGGCCGATCGCCTCGGGCGGCGGCGTCTGCTGGCCTGGACGACGGCGGGCGGGGCGTTCGCACTCGGTGGGCAGGCGCTGATCGCCGGGATCGGGCCGCTGATCGCGCTGCGCGGGTTGGCCGGGTTATTCACCGGCGGTCTCTCGGTCGGCACGAACACCGCGATCGGGACGATGGTGCCGGAGGAGAGTCGCGGCGCGGCGTTCGGCATCTCCGGCAGCGCCTTCTCCCTTGGCAACGCCTTCGGGCCGCTCCTCGGTGGTCTCCTCGCCGGGGGGCTCGGGCCGCGTCCGGTGATCGGGTTGGCGGCGCTGACCCTGCTCGGCGGGTGGGGGATCGTGCAGGCGTTAGGGCGCACCGCCGCGCGACAGGAGGCTCAATCCGGGCAGATCGCCTCTGGCGGGGCGTAAAAATGGCGGCGCAGGGCGAGCGGATCGCCATCCTCGCCGATGCCCACGCCAATCTCGCCGCCTTGCGGGCGATCCTGGCCGACGGCCGAGGTTCAGGGCTGCACACATCTCATCGTGGCTGGCGACATCATCGGAGCGCGCTGCTGTCCGCGCTGCCACAGCAACACTGGCTCGATGCGGCGACGCTGGTGACGCATGGCTCGCCGCGACATATCCCTAGAGATTTATTAGGCCACGAGTTTTCCCGCTTCGACTAATCATGCTAATATCCAACTATACAAACCATACAAAACTCATGGGACACGGGATAACGGGGAAAGGATGGTGCCATGAAATTCGTCCATTTCGACAACTATCGGCTCGGCCTGCTCACTGGTGCCGACGACGATCGCGTGGTCGATATCACCGATCTGGTCGGCACGAGCGCTGAGCGCCCGCAAGAGCGGCTCGCGGCGCTGATCGAGAACTGGGATGCTGTCGCCCCGGCGCTCACCGCCGCCGCCAGGGAACACCCGAGCGTCCCGCTCGCCGAGGTACGCCTGCGCCCCTCCGTGCCGAAACCGGGCCAGTTGGTCTGTGCGGCGGTCAACTACCTTGAACCCGCGCACCCCGAGCCTGGCCCGTTCAACGCCTTCCTGAAGTCACCCTTGTCGATCATCGGGCACGGCGACACGGTGGAACTGCCGGACACGCCGGCGTCCGTCTTCCACTTCGAGCCCGAACTGGCGTTGATCATCGGCAAATACGCGGCGCACCTCACGCCGGAAACAGCGCTCGATCATGTCTTCGGCTACACCCCGTTCATCGACGTCTCGGCGCGCGGCCTGCCCGGCGGCTTCTTCCTCGGCAAGAGCTGGCACACCTTCGCCCCGCTCGGACCGGCGATCGTGACCGCCGACGAGATCGCCGACCCGAACGAGCTGACGGTCGCCTTCGCGGTTAATGGCGAGACACGCCAGACCTATAGCACCGGCGACATGGCGCGGCACGTCCCGCAACTGCTGGCGGAGATCACCAAGGTGATTGCGCTCGAGCCGGGCGATGTGGTCGCCACCGGCGTCCACCACGACGCGCTCTCCCCGATCGGCGGGGGCGATCGGGTCCGCGTCACCATCGCGAGCGTCGGTCCGGCGCTGGAAGTACTCGTCCACGATGCGAGCGAGCGGACCTGGTCCTAGCCATGCACCGGGATCGGCGACCGATCCCGAGTCGCTCCTCTGTCACTGCGGCGATTCATGGACGTGCGGATCGTCGCCTGCATCGGGGGTTTCGCGTCGCTGGCCGCCGTGCGGGAGGACGGAGGCTTGCGATGCAACTCGACGGGGCAGCGATCGCGTTGCGCGCGACGATCGGCACGCCGCGCCCACCGGCCATCGTGGCGACGCCGGAACGCCGGTTCGCGCCGCTGCAAGCAAGTTTGAGCGAGGATGAGGCGACGCGGGCGCGACAGGAAGGGGCGGTCCTCCCGCGTGCCGAGCTCCTCGACTCCCTGACCGGTAGTGCACACTAAACCGCACGGCGGCGCGCACGGAGGCCGTGCGGCAGCCCGGGCCTGTGACACGTGCCCCTCCGGTCGGCGAGCGGCACGCAGCCTGATATGGTGCTTTCAATGAGGGGGCGACGATGGCGACACCGACAATCGGACTGCTGAGCCCTGGCGACATGGGCCATGCGATCGGAGCGATGGTGCGCGGACACGGCGCGCGCCTCTTGACCTGCCTCGACGGGCGCAGCGCGCGCACCCGCGCGCTCGCCGCCACGGCGGGCTTCGAGGATGTCACCTCGCTGGAAGAGCTGGTGCACGAGTGCGATCTGCTCCTGAGCGTGCTGGTTCCGGCGCAAGCCGGTGACACCGCCCGGCGGGTAGGCGCGGCTATCGCGCGCGAGGGGACGGCACGCGGACGCGACCTCCTCTACGCCGACTGCAACGCGATCGCGCCGCGCACGGTGATGGCGATCGGCGAAGCGATCATGGCGACCGGTGCACGCTTCACCGACGTGGGCATCATCGGTCCACCGCCACGTAGAGGGGGGATGACGCGCTTCTATGCTTCGGGGTCAGGGGCGGCGGAGTTCGCTACGCTAGGGCATTATGGACTCAGCGTCCGCGTCCTCGATGGCCCGGTCGGCCAAGCCTCCGGCTTCAAGATGTGCTACGGCGCGCTGACGAAGGGGATTCAGGCGCTCGGCACCGAACTGCTGGTGGCGGCGCAGCTCATGGGCCTCGACGAGGCGCTGGCGGCGGAGCAACGCGAGAGTGTCCCCGAGCTGCGCGCGCACCTCGAACGGGCCGTGCCGACCTTTCCTCCGAAGGCGCACCGCTGGGTCGGCGAGATGGACGAGATCGCGCTGTGTTTCGCCGATCTCGGCCTGACGCCGCGCATCCTCCAGGGGGCCAGCGAGCTCTTCGCGTTCGTGGCGGACACGCCGATCGGCAAGGAAACGCCGGAATCGCGCGACACCGGACGCGATCTCTCCGGGGTCGTCCGTGCATTGGCCGACAACCTTACGGCGAAGGGAGTGGTGACTACGGTCGCGGAGGTGCGCCAGGGATGACCGCGCCCGGCTGGTGGGTCTACCTCCTGCATTGCGCCGACGGCACCTTCTACGTCGGCGTGGCGCGAAATCTGGCGCAGCGCCTCCGCGAGCACAACGGCGAGTTGCGTCGCGGCGCGCGCTACACGCAAGGACGGCGACCGGTGCGCGTCCATGCCGCTCTTGCGTGCGCGGATCGCCGCGCCGCGACGCAACTCGAATGGCGGACGAAGCGCCTATCTCACGCGCGCAAGGCGGCGCTCCCTTTGACCGAGGGTTGGTTGAGCGGCGACGCGGCGCTGCTGCTGGCCGCGACAAGCCAGCAGCAGCCTTTTGTGCCATCACCCGAAGGGGTGGATCAGCCGCCCGCAGCCAGCGAGTCCTGAAGCTCCTGCCGGATCTGGCCACCGCCGCGATTGCGCCAATCCCGGATATAGCTGTCCGGGTCGGCGAGCGGCGAGCGTCCGGCGACGATCGCGGTGACCCGATCGAGGCCGAGCTGATTCAACTCCGCTTCTGCGCCCAGTCTTGCCGATAGAGAAGGGTCGGGCCGAAGGCGAGGCTAAGGCGCGGCACGCCGAAGAGCTTGCCGTTGAGCGCCGGATTGCGCCACGCCGAAGCGGGATAGGTGACGAGGTTCGGATATCGGATAGGCTTTCAGCGCATCGCCGCCGAGATAGCTGGTGAGATCGGTGAAGGCACCCTGTCCACGGCGCGGTATTGCGCCGGGGCCGAGAGAGGGGAGATCAGGAGGAGGTCGGGGAGGTTGTCGGCGGCGATCTGCGCGGTGGTGCGCTCGGTGTATTGCGGCAACGGGATCAAGGTGAAATCGACCCCGGTGCCGAGGCGATGCTCCAAGTCCTGTCACCAGCTATTCTGATCGTGCGCCGCAGGCGGCGGCAGCTGCGACGCCTTGGTGATGCTGATCTTGCCACCGCGTCCCGGCACCGTCGTTACCGCGCGGAAGGCGGCAGGGGGGACAGTGTAGGCGTCGGGGACGTTCGGCGCGGGCGAGGGGAGTTGCCCCACCACTCGTCGGTGTGCCACGCGTCGCGGAGGGTGCGGCAGGCGGGCGGGTCGCCGTCGCGGCACCGGCGGTGTGCCCGGATAAAGCTAGACGATACCGCACAGGGAGCGTACAATCGGCCCCCGGCTTGCGATGAAGGCCGCGATCGCACCCCGTCAGGTCCGGCACGAACAGCCTTGTGCTTTTCGGCTATGATGGCCCGGGCGAGGACTGCGATGACGTGGAGGGGCAGCATGATGGCGACGATCGACTTCGGGCTGGTGATCCATCCGACACCGCGCGGCGGCACGGTCGCGGCGATGCTAGAGACAGATGAGTATCTGCTGCAAAAGGCGACCGAGCATGACTTCTCGATCTGGATGATCGACCATTTCCAGTTCGACAGCCAGCCGCTGCTGGAGTGCTTCGTGACTCTGGCGCACATCCTCGGGCGCTACCCGACGTTACGGAGCGGGACGCTCGTGGTAGGGCAGGGGTATCGCAACCCGGCGCTGACGGCGAAGATCGCGGCGACGTTACAATTCCTGACAGGCGGCAAATTCATCCTCGGCATCGGCGCGGGCTGGAAAGAGGATGAGTTCCGCGCCTACGGCTATCCCTATCCGTCCGCCAAGGTGCGAATCGCCCAGTTGGATGAGGCGTTGCAGATCATCAAAGGGATGTGGGAGCCGGGGCCGTTCTCCTTCGCCGGCGAGTACTACCGCGTCGCCGAGGCGTACAATGAGCCGCGTCCCGATCCCACCCCGCCGATCATGATCGGCGGGGGCGGCGAGCAGCGCACGTTGCGCCTGGTGGCGCAGTACGCCGACTGGTGGAACGCCGATTATTACACCGCCGCCGATTACGGTCGTAAGCTGGGGATTTTGCGCGGCTACTGCCGGGAGATCGGGCGCGATCCCGAGTCGGTGACGCCGACGTACTATGCGGGGGTCAGCGTCTCGCACGACCCGAGCACGATCGTGCGGCAGCCGCCGTTCAAGTACCGCAGCGACGAGATGTTCGTCCTCAACGGCAACCCCGATGAGGTATCGGCGCAGATTCAGACCTTCATCGACCTGGGCGTGCGACACATGCAGCTGAACTTCCTCGACTTCCCGCGCACCGACGGGGTCGATCTCTTCCTGAACGAGGTTCTGCCGCGTTTCCGCTGAGCGTATGGCGGCGGGGGAGCGCGCTGCTCGCCCGCCGCGCTATACTCCTTGGTCAAGGTACGCTAACTGGACTTGGCGTGCCTTGAAGACATATGGGCGGCGAGCGGGGGAGGTATGCGCGATAGCAACGAGGAGCAGCGAGTGGGCGTTGGCACCACGCGCGTGACAGCACGAGAAAAGCGCGCGCAGGATTCAGCGCCGCCGTTGCCGGACTTCTGGCCGGAGTCGGCTGCCGAGGCGCACGCCGATCTCGCCGTCGATCCGCTGACCGCGTATCTGCGCCGGTTCAGCACGCGCGGTCGGCTCGCGATCGTCGATCGCTTCCGGGCGGTCGCGCGGCTCACCGGGCGCGACCCGGCCCAACTCGAAGCGATCCCCTGGGAATGCCTCGATCACGATCGGGTCGCGCGGCTGCGCGAGGCGTTGCTCAACGGCGGCAGCGCCCCGGCCACGGTGAACCTGACGCTGGTGGCACTGCGCGGCGTGGCGCGCGCCGCCCGCAACCTCGGGCTGCTCAGCGGCGAAGAATTCGGGCGGATCGAGGCCGTGCCGCGCGCGCACGGCACGCGCTTGCCCGCCGGGCGCGCCGCGGCGCGGCGCGAGATCACCGCCTTGCTCGACATCTGCGCCGTCAATCCCGGCCCGGATGGCGTCGCGGGGCGGCGCGACGCCGCCGTCCTGACCTTGCTCGCCTACACCGGCCTGCGCCGCAGCGAGGTCGCGGGCCTGACCTTCGCCAGCTGTGTCCTCGGCAACAACCCGCGCCTGCGGGTGCGCGGCAAAGGTGACAAGGAGCGCGAGGTGCCGCTCGCGCCCCAGGTGGTCGCGGCGTTGAACGCCTGGCTCGCGGCGCGCGGGCGACGTCAGGGGCCGCTCTTCGCGCGCGTCGATCGCAACGGCAAGGTGCTGGCCGGTGGCCTGTCCGACAACGGGATCTGGAAGATCGTCAGCCGCCGGAACGAGGAAGCGGGCCTGCCGCACCTGACGCCGCACGACTTCCGGCGCACCTGGGTCGGCGCGCTCCTCGATGAGGACGTCGATCTCGTGACGGTGCAAGCGCTGGCGGGCCACGCCGACCCCAAGACGACCGCGCGCTACGACCGGCGCGGCGTAGCGGCGAAGAACCGGGCGATCAGCGCCCTCTCGCGGGCTGGCGCTGGCGTGGAGGACGACGCCCCGGACGCGTGAATACCCACCCTGCCCGAACGCGCTGTAGGCACAGACAGGCAGAAGGTGACCTATATGTCTACTTTTCTGGCGGTAAGAGGGGGAGTTGTGTCTGCGCCGCCGCCTCGCCGCGCGCCCACGCCTGGGCGCTGAGGTGCGCGAAGCGGCTCGGCTCGGGGAGGCGATGCTTCAGGCCGCACCGGAAGACCAGATCGGTCGCCTCGTCCAGGGTGATGTGATCGCCGACCGAGATGTAGAGCGGCTTGACCCGATCCTTGGTGCGCAGCGCCGTCCCCACGACTTTCCCACGGTAAACCAGCGGCGCACGCGCCGCGCGCTCCTCCGCGAGCGGCGCATGGTCGCCGCGCAGGATCGACTTGGCGCAGCCGAGGGTCGGGATGCCGCTGAGCAAGCCGAGATGACAGGCGAGGCCGAAGCCGCGCGGATGTGCCAAGCCATGCCCATCGGCGAAGAGCACATCGGGGCGGACGGTGAGCTTGCCGAGCGCGACCGCGATTGCCGGGAGTTCGCGCCAGGAGAGGAAGCCGGGGATGTAGGGGAAGGTGATCGTCGCCTCGCCATAGACCGTCTCGATCGGCTCCAACGAGGGGAAGCGCAGCACCGCGATCGTCGCACGACCAAGATCGCCGCGCAGATGCACATCGCAGCCCGCCACGACCGTCGGCGGCGCGGGCAACGGGGACTCCACGATCTGCTTGGCCCAGCGCCCTTGCAGCGCCGTCACCTCCTCGGGCGACTGTCGCTGATCGGGCCAGTAGACGCGGTTCACGCGCACCACGGCAACCATCGTCCCCTCCCCTACCCCGCTCCGCCGAGCACACGCCCGGTCAGCGCGCGTTGGCCGCGCAGATAGGTCGCGGCGGCGACCGCCTGTCGCCCCTCGGGCTGGACCTCCAGGACACGCAGCAGTCCCTCGCCGGTGGCGACGAGGAGGCCGCCCTTGGGCTCCGCGACGACCGTTCCCGGTGCGAAGCCGACGACCGGCGGCGCGGTCGGCTCCTCGCCCGCATCCAGCAGCAGCAACCGTTTCCCGTCGAAGAATGTATAGGCGCGAGGCCAGGGGTTGAGCGCCCGGATCTGGCGCGCGAGATCGCGCGCCGGGCGCTCCCACGCGATCAGGCCATCCTCGCGCGTGAAGGTGCGCGAAACGGTCGCGGCCGTCTCGTCCTGAGCGAGCGGCATGAGCCGCCCATCCGCCCACATGGGGATCGTCTGGAGCAAGAGTTGCGCGCCGAGGGCAATCAACCGCGGGGTCAGCGAGGCCGTCGTCTCCTCCACACCCAACGGCACCGTCGTCTGCGCCAGGATCGGCCCGGTATCCATCCCGCGCTCGGTCAGCATGATCGTCACGCCGGTCTCCTCATCGCCTGCCAGGATCGCCGCCGCGATCGGCGCGGGGCCGCGATGGCGCGGGAGCAACGAGGGGTGGACGTTGAGGCAGCCGAGCGGCGGGATGTCAAGGATCGCCTGCCGCAGAATCTGTCCGTAGGCGGTGATCACGAAGAGATCGGCATCGACAGCGCGCAGCCGTTCGGGCGCTGCCGCGCCGTGCAGCCGTTCCGGCTGGAAGACCGGAACGCCGTGCTCCTCGGCCAGCCGTTTCACGGGCGACGGGGCGAGCTGCCGTCCACGACCAGCCGGTCGGTCGGGCTGGGTCACCGCCAGCACCACTGTCAGATCGGGCGCGGCGAGGAGTGCTGCGAAAACCGGCAGCGCGAGTTCCGGCGTCCCGAGGAAGACGACGCGCAAGCGTCGCCCCGCCGCATCCTGCTTACGATCGGGCGAGATCATCATTCCCTGCATCGGCTTGGGCGCGGATGAGCGCGAGTTCGGCCAGTCGCACAAAGGTAGGTGTCACGTTGGTATCGGTTTTCGCCGAGAGTTGGACGAAGCGATCCGCGCCCACATAGGTCGCGAACGCGATACCCCACTCGGTGGGCACTGCAAGTGGGAGATCGGATTTGTTCCCCGCGACGATGAAGGGGGTATCGGGCGCATAGCGCTTCACGCGATCCACCCAAGTTTGCAAGGCTTCGAGGGAGTGCGGCGCGGTCAGATCGAAGACGAGCAAGGCTGCCTGCGCGCCGAGGTAAAAGTTCGGGCGGTTGCCTGCCTGCCCCTCGATGTCCCATAGCGCGAGCTTCAGGGGCTGTTCACCGAGCCGGTATTCCTGCGTGGTGATGTCGATCCCGAGGGTGATGTTGCGCGCCTCGCTGAACTTCGCCTTCGCATAGCGGCGGATCAGCGAGGTCTTGCCGACGTTCCCTTCGCCGCCGACCACGATCTTCACAGTTCGCGGCGTCGGGCTCCCGCTTGTACTCATCGTCGCTATCTCATCCATTCTTCCCGTCTCCCCAAGGGATAGGGCGCACACGCCGCCCGACAAAGCGGCGCGGGAGCTGCCACGCACCGTTCAGGGACGATCTTCCGCAACCACCATATTCGTGAGGGTGCCGATCCCCGCGATCGTCACCGCGACGACATCACCGGGGACGATCGGCCCCACCCCCGCCGGGGTGCCGGTGAGGATAACATCGCCCGGCAGGAGCGTCATCACCCCGGAGATGAATTCGAGCAGGAAAGGGACATCGAAAATCAGGTGACTGGTGTTGGACGATTGCCGCACCTCGCCATTGACGCGCGCCTCGATCGCCAGCGACCCGACATCGAGATCGGTGACGAGCACCGGGCCAAGGGGACAGAAGGTGTCGAAACCCTTGGCACGCACCCACTGGCCGTCATCGTGCTGGAAGTTGCGCGCGCTTACATCGTTCGCACAGGTGTAGCCGAGGACATAGTCAGCCGCCGCGTCGCGGCGTACATGGCGCGCCCGCCGCCCGATCACCACCGCCAGCTCGGCCTCGTGCTGCACCGGATCGGCCCCGCGCGGGATAACGATCGCCTCCCCTTGCCCGATCAGGCTCGACGGCGGTTTCATGAAGAGGATCGGGGCGGGCGGGGCCGTCCACTCGCCCGGCTTCGTCGCGTGGTCGACGTAGTTCAGGCCGACCGCGACGATCTTCCCCGGCGCGACCGGCGGGAGAAGCGTGAAGTCCCCGAGCGCCCCAATCTGCTCGCGTGGCAGGAGTGGCCCGAAAAGCTCGCCGCCCGCAGCGCGGACCTGCCCGCTCTCGACGATCCCGAGGCGCGCCACACCGCCATCCCGATAGCGGATGATCTCCATCTGCTGTTTCCCCTCCCCACCTCAACACGCGCGTTCGAGCGAATGGCAGGCATTGTAGCACGCGCCAATAGGGCGGAATACGAACAATATGGTAACGCATATCAGATGGAAACACATCTGTCGAATCACTATGCCGAGTGCGGCGCACCGTGGCGGGGCCGGATCGGCCCCCGACAGGCAATGGCTGGGTCGCCACCCATCAAGCAGGCGTCGCGCGGGCGCTAAGCGGCTATACCTCGATCGGGAACTTCAGGCATGGCGCGACCGCGTGCCAGGCGTCACGCTCCGCCGCGTTGCGCGGCTGTGGTGCGAACCCGAACCGGCAATACAGGTCGAGTGCGGTGACACGGCGCGTGTTGGTCTCCAGGAGGGCTGCGGTGTAGCCGCGGGCGCGCAGCACATCACACGCCGCACTCACCATCGGTTTGGCAAGCCCGCGCCCCTGCGCCTCGGGGACGATCGCCACCCAGTGGATCTGGCCGATGTCGCGACCGCCGAGGCGATTATCATCCCACGCCGTGACGGTGCCGATATCGGCACCGGAGGGATCGACAAGGAACATCACCCGCTCGGCCAGATGGGCCGTGACCCCGGGCATATAGCGGGCGAACGTCTCGGCGGTCGGCACCAGGAACGGTTCGGCGGCCTGCTGGACGGAGACCCAGGCCTGGATATCCCCAGCGCGGTAGAAGCGCATGCGATAGCCGGTCGGCAGGGCGAAGCGTGGCGCACGCGCCAGCGCGGGGTGGACCATCAAGACATCGACATTCGGCGGCTGCTCGTCCATATCCCCCCATCCTCTTCGGCCCGGCCAACTGCCGCTACCCTCGCGCCTACGCCATGATACCCTAGCGAGCGTGACAGTAGGGATAGTCCCTACTTTCCGTCGAGCTCGTGGTGGTCCGCGACGACATGGACATCGACATCACGCACCTGACGCAGGAGCGTGCCGACGATCGAGCCCCGCAAGAATTCGTGCAGACGACCATGCCGAGAATGGCCGATGACGATACTCGCCGCGTTGCGTGCATAGGCGAGGCGTGCCAGTTCGTGCGCGACGTCGTGCCCCTGTACCCGGACGATCGTCGCCCCGAGATCTTCGGCGAAACGCAGATGCTCCTCGACCACGCGGCGCTCTTCGGGGGTGGCGCGCGCCCAGGCGGGCGTCTCGACATGGACCGCGATCAACTCGGCGCGATGCCGGTGTGCCAGCCGCCAGGCACGACGCACAAGGTGGACGGCGCGAGGTTGGGCGTCGATGCAGACGATCACCCGCTCGCCCGCCGCCCAGGATGCCTCGATGTCGTGGGACCGCATGTACTCTTCGAGATCCTGCTCGACCGTACTGGAAACCTTGCGCAGGGAGAGTTCGCGCAAGGCGTTGAGATTCCCCTCGCGGAAGAATTCGTCCAGCGCCCGCTCGGCCCGGCCCGCCGGATAGATGTGGCCCTGCTGCATCCGCTGGCGCAGCGCACTCGGCGACATGTCCACGAGTTGGATCTCGTCCGCCGACTCGACCACCTGGTCGGGGATCCGCTCGCGTACCTGGACGCCGGTGATGTTCTCGACGATGTCGGCCAGGCTCTCCAGGTGCTGGATATTCACCGCGCTGAGGACGGTGATTCCGGCATCCAGCAGCGCCTCCACATCCTGCCAGCGTTTCTCGTTGGTCGAACCGGGCGCGTTGGTATGGGCGAGCTCGTCCACCAGCGCGATCGCCGGATGGCGGCGCAGGATCGCGTCGAGATCCATCTCTTCCAGGTGGACCCCTTTGTATGACAGGAGGTGGCGCGGGACACTCTCAAGATCACCGACCGCCTCTGCGGTCTGCGCCCGCCCGTGCGTTTCGATGAACCC
>JAABUM010000503.1_pt1 | contig 68140 bp, 62 predicted proteins | sample 5559161 | NCBI WGS metagenome assembly JAABUM01 (sample SAMN10711868, study PRJNA513369) | rock metagenome | isolation source: Antarctica rocks | place: Antarctica: Victoria Land, Siegfried Peak nord
AGGCGATGGCGGCGGTGGAAGCCCAACTCACCCGCTTACCCCGCCTCGAGAAATGGTTCGTAGACATCGCCTGCCCATCACCATCGCCCTCGCCCTGGGAGGCGTAATTGCTTGCGCGTCCCTAAGTCAGAGGGTATAGTACAGCTTGGAGCAAAGGGAGACGCATGGGGACTGACGACGGTTTGGGCGGCGGGATCGGCATTGGCTTGGTGCGCTTCGGCGCGTTCCTGGCGGCGGGGGCGATCCTGGCGCTCGGCCTCCTGCAACGACAGGGGAATACCGACGCGCGCTGGCTGCTGGCCCTCGCCGCCAGCGCCCCCTTCTTCGTCATCCTCTTCTGGCCGCGCCTCCCGCGCGATCTGCCGACCTTCAATCGCACGGTCGTCCGCATCGGCACCCTGCTCGTCGTCGCCTTCCTGCTGACGAGCGTGCATCTCGTCCGCCTGCAAGTGGTGCGCGCCGACGAACTCTCCCAGGCCAGCCAACCGACCGCCAGTGGGGAGATCGTCGCCAATCAGCGGACGCTGATCGACCAGTTGCGGCAGCAGCGCGGGCGGATCGTCGATCGCAACGGCCAGGTCCTGGCCGACACCACGATCACCCCCGAAGGCTACGCGCTCCGCAGCTATCCGTCGCCCAGTTCCTACCTCGTCGGCTACTACAGCCCACAACTCTACGGGCTGGCCGGGATCGAGCGCGCGTACGACAACTACCTGCGCGGCTCCGATGGTGGCAACCCGTTCGACCGCATCAGCCGCCAACTCCTGCACGAGCCGATCGTCGGTAACGATGTGGTGCTGACGGTCGATCTCCGCCTCCAGACGATCGCCGATCAGGCGCTCGCGGCGACCGGGAAGCGCGGCGCGGTCGTCATGCTCGACCCGCGCAGCGGCGCGATCCTCGTCAACGCCTCCGCGCCGCGCTTCGACCCGCAGCAACTGGCGATCGACCCGCGCAACGACGACCGCGACGTGGCGCGCGCGCAAGCCTACTGGGCGACGCTGAACGCCGATGACTCCGGCGACCCGCTCCTGCCGCGCGGCACACAGGGGCTTTTCGTCCCCGGCTCGATCTTCAAGACACTCACCGTCTCCACCGGCCTGAACGAGGGGGTCATCTCGGTCGGCAAATCGTATCCCGATACCGGCGCGCTGGTCGTCGATGGGCACCAGATCGTCGAGTTGAACCGCCCGCAGCCGGTGAAGAACGAGTACACCGTCACCGAGGGCTACCTCTACTCGCTCAACGTCGTCTTCGCGCAGATCGCCCTCGACATCGGCGGCGTGCGGATGAACGAGTACGCGCAGAAGTTCGGCTTCGGGCAGGAGATCCCCTTCAACGGCCTGCCGGGTGCCGGGAATCAGCGCGGCGCGGCCAGCTCGCTCTCCTCCGACCCGAATTATCTGGCGAATCGTCCTGCCCTGGCCGACACCGGTTTCGGGCAGGGGGAATTGCTGATGTCGCCGCTACACCTGGCGCTGATCACGGCGGCGGTGGCGAACGGCGGCAAGATGCCCGAGCCGTATGTCGTCGGGGCGGTCCGTAGCCACAACGGCGACCTCCAGGCGCAGGCACGCGCGCAGACCTGGCTGACGCCGCTCACGAGCAAGACCGCCGATCAGGTCAAAGACCTGATGATCCAGAGCGTCGCCAGCGGCGGCTCGACCAAGGCGCAGATCAGCGGCCTCGCGGTCGGCGGCAAGACCGGCACCGCCGAACTGGGGGACGGCGACTCGCACTCCTGGTTCATCTGCTTCGCCGGGAAGCCGGGCCAGCCGCCCGAGATCGCCATCGCCGTGATCGTGGAGCGCGGCGGGTCCGGCTCGGTCGCCGCCCTGCCGATCGCCAAGCAACTGATCGAGGCGTACTTCGCCAACAACCCCTAATACTACAGCGACACTTTGCAGAGAGAAGGCTTGTGACTATCAGAAATCCGCTGCTCCACTTCTATTGGATTGATTTCGTGTCTTCGCTCCCTTCGGGGGACGGGGGATATGGATGGGTCCGCGCGGTATGTGGCGTCACAGCCTTCACACTCGATGATGCACTCTACCTGATTAGCACGCAGCTATGTGTCGGGAGACCCCTGCCGACTGTGCGCACGGTCATCGAGGATTTCAACCTTGCAACGCTCGACCCTGGGCACGTCCGCTGCCACATCGGCGGGCCGATTTTCCGGGGAGTATGGTATCCCAACATCGACTCCCAAGGCTATCGCAAAGGTCAATACCCAGAAGTGGCGCTGTAGTACTAAAAGCACCGAGCAAACGTGGGCGCATTTGCCGCCACCTGTACTCTCGTACAGGCGACCACCCTGCCCCGGTCCGGTGCGCGCAAGTCGCAACCCTGCCACAATAGGGGCCGCTTTCAGAACGCCGTCAACAGCAGGCATCGAGGACGACCGTGAGCGAGGTCGCGCGGTCGCGCGTCAGGGAGGAGCGGCATGGGCCAGGAGATCGCCATCGGTTTCGACTTCGGGACATCGAACTCGGCGATCGCCGTGCGGGAGCCGGGGGCGGACGCGACGCGCCTCTTACATCTCGATACCTCGCGCCCCGAATCGACATTGGTGCCCACGCTCCTCTACATCGAGCGCGACGGCACGGTCCACCTCGGGCAGGGGGCGATCAACGCCTTCGTGCAACTGGAGGCGGGGCGAGAGATCGTGCGGCAACAGGTGGCGGGCGAGCGCGAGATCGATACCGTCTTCGGGCGCGAGACGGTCCGCTTCAACATCGACGTCGGACAGCCAGGGCGCTTCTTCCAGTCGCTCAAGAGCGTCCTCGCCAGCAGCAGCTACCAGGGGACCGACACCTTCGGGCAATTCCGCACGATCGAGGAGTTGATCGCCCTCTTCCTCCGCGCGATGCGCGAGCGCGCCGAGGAGCAGATCGGCGGGCCGATCGGGCGCGCGACGATCGGGCGTCCGGTCCACTGGGCCGAGAACGACGCGGAGGGAGACGCCCTGGCCCTCGAACGGATGCAGGCGGCGCTGAAGATGGCGGGGTTCACCGAGGTCGATTTCGTCCCGGAGCCGATCGCCGCCGGGCTGCACTTCGGCTCGATCCTCGCGGAGCCGAAGCACGTCATCGTCTTCGACTTCGGCGGCGGGACGCTCGACGTGACCGTGATGCGGATCGGCGGCGGGGCGCGCGAAGTCCTCTCGACGGCGGGGATCCCGCTCGGTGGCAACACCCTCGACGAGGACATCATGGACCGCCGCCTGCTCAAGTACTTCGGCGAGGATCTGCGCTGGGGCGAGCAACGCCTGCCGATGCCGCGCCACATCATGGAGGCGGTGCGGCGCTGGTACACGATCCCGATCCTCAACGATGTCCGCGTCCTCACCTTCCTCGATAGCCTGACCCACCAGACCGATCGCGCGGCGCAGCGTCAGGTGCGCGCGCTGGCCGCGCTGGTGCGCGGCAATCACGGCTGGCCGCTCTTCCGCGAGGTGGAGCGCGCCAAGATCGGCCTCTCCCGCCGCGAGCGCGACCAGATCGCCTTCTTCGAGGAGGCGATCGCCATCCACGAGCCGATCACGCGCAAGGAGTTCGACGCCCTGATCGGTGCGCGCGTCCGCCAGGCGGAGCGCTGCCTCGACAGCGCCCTGAACGCCGCCGGGCTGACGGCGGCGCAGGTCGACGCCGTCCTCCGCACGGGCGGCTCCTCGACGATCCCGCGCTTCCAACGCCTGCTGATCGAGAAGTTCGGCGAGGAGAAGCTGCGTTTCCAGGATGCGTTCACCTCCGTCGCCACCGGCCTCGCCCTCAGCGCGGCGGGGTAGCGCGACCGCGCCTCCTTGACGCGCAGCCGCACAACCCATTTACTATGGGGGTTGGCGCGCGAGCGCCGCGCGTCAGGAGGGATCGTGGCTGAGCACGAGGGGCAAGAACAGAAGAATCAGCAGCACGAGGAACGCGCCCAACGTGCGGTCGAGAAGGCCCCCGCCTCGATCGCGGTTGCCACGGCACAGGAAGAGGACATCTCGCCCAGTACGCCGCAGCAGCAGCGAATCATCGCGCGGCTGGAACCGCTTTTCGACCAGGTCAGCATCGGGCTCTACGTGCTGGTGGCCGTCTTATTACTGCTGTTGACAGTCGCCGCGCTGATCTATGCTATCAGCACCATACCGGAGAATCTGCGGCAGGGCCGTGCGAAGGCACTGACCTCGCTCCTCAGCGAACTCCTGCTGATCCTGATTCTGGTAGAGTTAATCTGCACGATCGGAACGTTCATCACCACCCGCTCCAGTTCGGTGCGCCCCTTCCTGACGATCGCGATCATCTCCTCGGTGCGCCGCATCCTCTCGGTTAGCGCCGAACTCTCCCTCGAAGACCTCTCGGGCGACCAATTCAACCACGCGGTGATCGAACTCGGCGTGGAGGGTGGGCTGATCCTGATCGTCGCGATCGCCCTCTTCCTGGTCAGCCGCCGCGAGGGTGGGTGATGGGGGGTGGGGGTGCCTCAGAGACACAGCGGGGGACGGGAGCGGAACGGATTAGGGGAAGGACTGGCTTAGAGGCTCGGCTTATTGTTCACTCGGCCACGCCACTTTGTACCATTCGAGTACAGTTATGTGTTTGCCTCGTGATTACTGGGACATTATCTTCCTGGTATAGATACTTTGGAAAGTGCGTCACGTTTATATGGTTCACAGCGATAAGGAGGCTGCCGGTGAGTACGATCATACGGCACGTTGCGGTCGGATTCCTGTACCACGCCGACTCGGGCAAGGTGCTACTACACCTCCGAGATGTTGATCAGCCCCCAAGTCCGGGGAAGTGGGCGTTCTTCGGTGGGCGCAGCGAGCCGGAAGATGGGGATAGTCTCCTCGCGACGTGGCACCGCGAGATGCGCGAAGAACTTGGGATCGCGCTCGATCGAGCGCGCATCGTGTCGCTCCGCCACAGCGCCTACGCCGATGGCACAAAGTGGCACGACTTTTACTACGTATGGCCGTCGCTCGCGCAGAACTTCGTCCTGACCGAAGGCCAGCGCTACGCCTGGTTCACGTTCGACGAAGCGTTCAGTCTGCCGGATCTCGCCGACTACGCTCGGGAGGATCTGCACTTCTTCCATCAGCGCCTCATGCACGATAGCCGAGATGGCGCTGAATAGACAAGGAGATTTTCTATGCTCGGACATGCTGAGGATGGCGGGCTGCCGCCAGCGCAACAACTGATCGAGGTGGGAACGGCGGATGCGCCGTTGCGTATCCATGTCGCAACCTGGTCGGGGCCGCCAAATGCGACGCCATTGGTGCTGCTGCACGGCATCTGGGACACCTGGCGCATCTTCGCGCGGGTCGGGGCGGCGCTCGCCGCCGAGCGGACGGTCCACGCGCTCGATCTGCGCGGGCATGGCGACAGCGATAAGCCACAGACCGGCTATGATATCGGGGACTATGCCGCCGATGTGCGCGGCGTGCTGGATGCGCTGAGCATCGCGCACGCCGATCTTCTCGGCTTCTCGCTCGGCACGCTGGTGGCGACCCGGCTCGCCTCCGACACGTCGGAACGGGTGGCGCGACTGCTCCTCGAAGACCCGCCGCACAGCCCCGACGTCGACCCGCGCGGTCGCGCGGCGTGGTTCCGTACCTTGCTCGAACTGAAACAGCGGCCCTTCGAGGAGGTGGTCGAGAGCATGGGGGATATGTACCCCACGCGCGACCGCGCCACCAACGAGCGCAGCGCCCGCGCCCTGCTCGGCACCGCCGATGGCCCCCTCCGCACCCTGGCCGACGCGGACCCGACCGCGAACGACCTCCCCGCGCGCCTCGCCGCCGCCGCTCGCCCGACGCTGATCCTCCGCGCCGATCCCAGCTTCGGCGGCGCGCTCACCGAACGCGGGCGCGATGAACTCCTGGCCGCGCTCCCCGGCGCGCAACTCGTCGAGTTCCCCGACACCGGACACCTGATCCACGGCGAGCGCGAGGCGGAGTTTTTGGCGGCGGTGGAGGGATTTTTGCGGCAGGAGGACTGAGCTTCGAGCCGCATCATTCCAGCCCGCGTAGGCGGGCTTCGTGGCCGTAGGCCATTCAGCCGGGACTTTATAGTCCAACGGCTCCACCGGCGCGGGGCTTGCCTTATCTGTGCCCTGGTGCGGCCGGCACCCCGGCTCGTCGCCCACTGCGCGGGCACCCGGCTCGCCACCCCGCTCCCAAATCGGAAGAGAAGCTTCGTTATGAGCATGGAGGGTGCGGCGGGCACCCTCACCCCCGGCGCTCACGCGCCACCCCGCCGCCCGGGGGGCACCCGCCCATCCGAGGAGAGGGGGCCATCGTTGTTTCATTCGCTGCCGTTACCTGAAAAGTATGCGGCATCAACAACGGATTTGAACGCCCGGAGCGACTACAAGTACCGCTTTAGCCAGGCCAGGATTCGTTCCAGGCGATCGACGCGGTGCTTCGGTTGGTCGCCGACCGCGTGATTGTGGCTCTCGTCGGGGTAGTGCACGAACTCGACCGGCAGGGCCTGCTCGCCCCGATCGCAGACGAAGGCGAGCCGCCGTCCATCGGGCGACCAGACCGGCGAGCGGTCCTGCTTCAGGCCGTGGGTCAGGCGGCGCGGCGCGGCGCGGCCATCGCTCGGCGCGAGGTAGATCGCCGAGCGGTATTCGTTCTCATCATCCCCGGCGTGGATCGTCGCCACGGCATAAGCGATCTGCGATCCATCGGGACTCAGTTGCGGCGTGCCCACCAGTTGCAGGCGCGTCAGGTCATCGATCGTGAGCGGGCGGCGCGTGGCGGTCGTCATCGATCCTCCCCCGTTCGCGGCATGGTCATCCCCCGACTCTCGGCGGTGGCGGGGCGCTCGGTATCGCCCGCACGATAGCACATCCCCGGCGCGGTTTCGGGCGAGGAACTGGGGAGGAAGGCGCGATCAGCGAGCGGGGAGGCGGTGCCCGACCGGCATGTAGTCTTCGGGATCGACGGTGCGAAAGAGCGCGAGGGTCGCATCATCGAACGGGGCGTCGGGCGCGACGGCGGCACGCCAGCGGAGGAAGGGCGCGAGGCGGAGGCGTGCGGTGGCGAACTCTTCCACCACGAGCGCACCGATCAGGCCGCACTCCTCGACGAAGCCGAGGCGCGCGAATTCGGCGAAGAGCGGGGTCTTGTCGTAGGGCACACGCCGCAGTTCGCCGCGCCAGCCTTCGGCATTTCCTTCCAGGATCAGGTAGCTGGCCCGCTGGTCGTTGTCGAGCATCATCCCGACCGCGCCGGGGTTGAGGACGTGCCAGCGCCCGATCCGCCGATCCAGCGGGCGGTGCGTATGCCCGGCGACGATCGTCGTCTCCGCGATCCCGGCCAGCATCGGTGCCAGTTCGACCTCGGTGACGTCGGGGTAGATCGGCTCGGCGTGATCGCGCGGCGAACCGTGGACGATCCGCAAGGGCGGCGCGTCGGGCGGGCGGACGACGAGCGTATCGGGCCAGAGCGCGATCGCCAGCTTGAGGGCGTGCGGGATCTGTCGTTGCAACCAGTGCGGCACCGGGAAGGCGGCGCGATCGGCCCAGATGGCGGGCTCGCGCGGGGTGCCGTGATCGAGCAAGGTCAACTCGTGGTTGCCGCGAATCGTCGCCCAGCCCGCCTCGCGGACGCGCGCCACGACCTGCGCGGAGAACGGTCCCCAGTTGATCAGGTCGCCCGCCACGATGACCTGCTCGACCTGTTGCTCCGCCAGATCGGCCATGACCGCTTCGAGCGCGGGCAGATTGCCGTGGGTGTCGGAGAGGATCGCCAGGCGCGTCATCGTGCTCCCCCGTCGCTCGCGGCACGGCCCGCCCACACCTGCGGATAGAACGCGCCAGTCGCGACGGGGATGTGTGGAGCGGCGGGATCTAGCCGCGCCTGCGCGCCACCACGCGCGTGAAGCTGAGATGGCGTCCGGCATCGGCGCGTACCATCGCCGCCTCGTCGGCGGAACCGGACCGTCCCTGGCGCTGCGCCGCCTCCAGCCAGCGCAGCCAATGCTCCCAGCCACGCGGCACCAGATCGGCGGTCGTCACCGTCGCCAGACCGGTCCGCTCCCAGTGCGCGCGCCACCATGCCGGGCTGTGGAAACTCCAAAAATCGGGATCCCAGTATGGCGCGAGGTGGGCGGGCACCCCGGCGACGAACTCCTCCCGCAGACCGGGGACGACGATGCCGAGTTGACCGCCCGGCTTCACGAAGCGGGCGAAATAGCTGAAATAGAGGTCGGCGGTGCCGAAGTAGTGGTAGGCATCGACGCTGATCGCCGCGTCGAAGAACCCGTGCGCGAAAGGGAGGGCATGGGCTTCGGCGTGGATCGGGAAGATGCGCTCCTCCAGGCCCGCCTCGCGGATGCGCGCCAAGTTTTCGGTCGCCCCGATCCAGAGATCGGTCGCCCAGACCTGCACTCCGAACTCGCGCGCCAGGAAGACCGAACTCAGCGCCTTGCCGCAGCCCAGATCGAGGACGCGCAGCCCCGGTTGCAGGTCGAGCGCAGCCGTCAGCGCCTCGGTCAGCCAGACCGCGTTCGGCCCCATCAGATTCGCCAGCATCCACTCGGGATCGTAGGCGGCGGCGCGCGGGAACTCCGGCCAGCGGAGCGCCGCCCGTAACTCTTCGGGCATGTACGGCACCGCCGACACAGAAGCGTCGTTCATTAACCCCCTCCGCCCCTACTGGATGATCTGGACAGCCACCGACCCGTGACGCGACTCAGGCGAGCGCCGGGTGCGCCACGCCGAGGTCGCGCGCGATCTTCGCGATCGCGGCCCAGGTAGCATCGGCGAGCGGGATGCCGTCGCGCTCGCGCTCGCGGCGGCTGGCAACCTCGGGATCGCCGGGCAGCAAGACCCCTTCGCTCCCCGCAGCGGGCGGCTGCTCGGTCAGCCGATTCGCGATCCGCTCGATCCCTTCCGCGAAGCGATCGGCGGGGCCGAAGGCGGCGGGGGCGAAGCAGGCGACGAAGAGGCAGTTGCTCGGCTCGCCCACCGGGGCTTCCTGTCCGCCACTGAGGCCGACCGCCAGCATCTCGGCGATCACCGCCATCGCGTAGCCCTTGTGCCCCGCGAACGGCAGGAGAACCCCACCGGCGAAGAAGTCCTCCACATCGGTCGAGGGCTGGCCGTCGCGGTCGAGGATCCATCCCTCCGGGATCGGTTTCCCGGCGGCGCGCGCCACCAGCAGCTTGCCGCGCGCCACCGCACTCGTCGCGTAGTCGAGGAGGATCGGCGGCTCGCCGCCCGCGCGCGGGATCGCCCAGGCGAACGGGTTGGTCCCCAATGCCGCCCTCGCGCCGCCGAACGGCACGACGGTCATCGCTCCGTGCGCGGTCGAGGCCGCCGCGAAGGTGATGAAGCCCTCGCGCGCGCCCACTTCGGCCCACTCGCCGATACGCCCGGTGTGCGCGCCACCGAAGGTCGCCGCCGCGCCGAGACCGAGGTCGCGCGCCTTCTGTGCCGCGAGGGTCGCGCCGAGCCGCGCGCCGAGTTGCCCGAAGGTCGCCGCGCCATCGACGATCGCCGTCGCCGGGGTCTCGTGTGTGACGGTCGGCACGGCGGCGGGGCGCAACGTCCCGGCGCGGATCTCCTCGACGTAGCTGGGGATCCGCAGCACGCCGTGCGAGGGATGCCCTGCGAGGTCCGCGCCGATCAGCGACGCCATCACCCCGGCGGCATTCTCCGAGGTCGCCCCCAACGCCGCGAAGATCGCCGTGCCCAGTGTCCGCAACTCCTCAGCGCGCAGTGTCGGCATCGGCAATCCTCCTCGCTATGAGCAAGGGGCGCGTGCGCCCCACGGCACAACGGCCTACCACCACCGTCGCTCGGCGGCACCATCGAAGCGCGGGGCCGGGGGCGGCATCTCGCCGACCGTGACATCGATCAGGGTCGGGCCATCGGTCGCCAGCGCCTCGCGCAGCACGCCCTGGAACTCGTCCGGCGACTTCGCGCGCAGACCGGGGATGCCGTACAACTCGGCCATCTTCGCGAAGTCGGGGTTGAGCAGATCGGAGGCGATGGTACGCCGCCCGAACTGCATCTGCTGGATCCGCTTCACGTTGCCGAACGCGCCGTCGCTGAAGACCACGGCGACGAGCGGGATGTTGTGCCGCTTCATCGTCGAAAGCTCCTGGACGTTGAACATGAAGCCGCCGTCGCCGTTGATCGAGACGACCTTGCGGTCGGGCATCCCCACCTGCGCGCCGAGCGCGATCGGGAAGCCGCAGCCGAGCGTCCCCTGGTAGCCGGGGTTGATCTGCGTGCGCGGCCCGTAGGTCGGGAAAGCGCCGCGCGCGAAGTAGCTGACCTGCGTCATCTCGCCGACGAGGATGCCGTCCTCCGGGATCTCGGCGCGCAGTGCGGCGTTATAGGCCGCTTGCGGCTGGATCTCGAAGAGCTGGTCCTCGACATACGCCTTGAGGGTCGCCAGCTCGTCGGCGCGCGAGGCACGGTTGCGGGCACCCTTCGCGCCGTCCACCTCGGTCAGCAGATCGGCGAGGCAACACTTCGCATCCCCGACGATCCCGATCGTCGGCTGGCCGTTGCGCCCGACCTCCTTGGGGTCGATGTCGATCTGGATCGAGGGGATTCCGGCGGGCAGCCCGCCCCAGGCGGTCAGCGGCTCCGCGAAGCGCGTCCCCACGGCCAGCACCGCGTCAGCGGTCGGCAGCAGCAGGCGTCCGGCGTGGCCGTTCAGCGCCAGCGGGTGCCGATCGGAGAGGGCACCGCGCCCGTTGCCGGACATCACCACGGGGGCCTGCAGCTTCTCTGCCAGTTCGCGCAGCTCGTCCCACGCCTCGGCGGTGAAGATGCCGCTGCCGACGAAGATCAGCGGGCGCTCGGCCCCGGCCAGGAGCTCCGCCGCGCGACGCAGCAGTGCGGGATCGCCGGATTGGCGCTCTGGCGTTGTGGGATCGAGCAGTTCCACCTCGCCGCGCAGCGCCAGGATGTCGGGCGGGATCTCCAGCGAGACGGGGCGCGGGCGTCCGGTGCGGAGCTGCGTGAACGCCTCGCGGACGAGGCCGGGGATCTCGGCGGGGGTCATCGCCCGCCGCGCCCACTTCGTCACCGCCACCATCATCTCCAACTGGTGCGGGATCTCATGCAGCAGGCCGGTGCCGACGCCGATCTTGTCGGACTGGATCTGCCCGGTCAGGCAGAGGACCGGCGAGCAGCAGGCATAGGCGGTCGAGAGGCCGGCCATCGCGTTCAGCAACCCCGGACCGGGCACCACCAGATTCGTCCCGACCTTGCCGGTGGCGCGGGCGTAGCCATCGGCCATGTAGGAGGTCGCCTGCTCGTGGCGCGTGTGGATCACGCGGATGTTGTCTCGCTCCTCGTAGAGGGCGTCGAACGCCCAGTCGAGTTGGACACCGGGGAGGCCGAAGATCGTGTCGACCCCCTCACGTTTCAACGATTGAACCAAAGCCTGTCCGCCGGTCAGTGTCACCATTCGCTCACTCCCATTTCCGGCGCGTCCCACGACGCGCCCGTTCTGTACGCGCGACGTTGGCCCCATTCCCCACCCGCAATGCGCCGGAATAATACCATCATCGGGCGAGCGGGGGGAAAGCGGCAGTGCATATGACAAATTGTAGATAGTGAGCGATCAGGCGGAGGGCTGCACATCGGGGAGGGCGAACAGGGCGGCCAGCGGCGTGCGGATCGGCAGGGTGGCGGACACCAGTTCGCCGTCCGCCGCGACACGCTGCACGCGCAGGAATTGCCCGCTCGTCGGCTCCGGCTCGCTGTGGAGGAGGAGATCGCGCTCCTGCGGACGGATCACCCAGTATTCCGACACGCCAGCCCGCGCGTATGCTTGTCGCTTGGTGCTGAGATCGTGCTGCGGATTCGAGGGCGAGAGAATCTCCACGAGCAAGAGGGGGATAGTCTCGATCCGACGTTCGAGGATCAGGCCACTATCCTCTGGGCGCAGCACCATAAGGTCAGGCTGCACCGGATCGCAGCCGGGCATGAAGAGGCCGACCGGCGCATCGAAGGTGATCCCGAGCCCGCGATCATCGAGTTGACGATAGAGCAGGCGTTGTGTCTGCCGACTGATCCACTGATGGAACGGGCTCGGCGCGGTGGACATATACAACACCCCATCGATGATCTCGTAGCGGTTCCCATCATCGGGCAACTCGTCCCAGCGCTCGCGATCCCAATTCGCTTCGGCGGAGTGGAGCACCAGTTCGATCGCTGTGACCGTCGCTGCCATCTCTGCCTCCTCCATACATCACTGACCGGTGCGGAAAAGTATAGCAGCACTTACCACTCCGACAATATACAGACCCGCCGCACGGTTGTCACCGTGCGGCGGGTCGCATTCAATCTGCTTGTGCTGCCGAGATTAGTCGTGGCGCGCGGCCATCTCCAGGGAAGCAGGAGCGCCGCGACCGAGCAGGATGCGCGCGTGCTCGACGATCTTCGCGGTCGTCAGGCCGCACCACTCGCGCTGCTGCGCCGCCGAGCCGTGCGGGATCATCTCGTCCGGCACGCCCATCAGGTGCGCCGGGATGACCACCCCCTCACGCGCGAGGAGTTCGAGGACCGCCGCGCCGAAGCCGCCCTTGACGACGTTCTCTTCCAGTGTCAGCACATGGCCGCAACGTCGCGCCGCGCCGAGGATCAGCGCCTCGTCGAGCGGCTTGACCGAGCGCGCATTGATGATCGTCGCCTCGATCCCCTCGGCGGCGAGTTGCGTCGCGGCCTCACGGGCGAGTTCGAGGATCGGCCCGATGCCGATCAGGGCGATGTCGCCGCCCTCGCGGAGGGTCACCCCTTCGCCGATCGGCAACGGCTCGGGGAGGTCGTTCAGCGGGACACCGGTCCCGTTGCCGCGCGGGAAGCGCACCGCGATCGGGCCGCTCTCGTGCTGCACCGCCGTCACGAGCATCCGCTGCAACTCGGACTCGTCCATCGGCGCGAGGATCGTCATGTTCGGCAGGCAGCGCAGGTAGGTCAGGTCGAAGACCCCCTGATGGGTCTTGCCGTCGTCGCCGACGAGCCCGGCGCGGTCGAGTGTGAAGACGACCGACAGTTTCTGGATGCAGACGTCGTGGCAGATCTGATCGAACGCGCGCTGCAAAAAGGTCGAGTAAATCGCCACGACCGGGCGGATGCCGCTGCATGCCAGCCCCGCCGCGAAGGTGACGCCGTGCTCCTCGGCGATCCCGACGTCGAAGAAGCGCTTGGGATACGCTTTCTGGAACTTGTCGAGGCTGGTGCCGGGGGCCATCGCGGCGGTGATCGCCACGATCCGCTCGTCGCGTCGCGCCAGTTCGATCAACGTCTGCGCGAAGACCTCCTGATATTTCGGCGCGCTCGGCTTCGAGCCGCCCGCCGCGCTGAGCTGGTGCCAATTCAGCTTCAGCGGGTCGGCGGTGAGATCGAGCCCGCGCCCCTTCGTCGTCACGACGTGGACGAAGACCGGCTTGTGCGACTCGTTCAACACACGTCGCGCCTGGGCGAAGGTTTCTTCCAGCGTGGCGATATCGTGCCCATCGACCGGGCCGAGATAGGTGAAGCCCAATTCCTCCCAGATCATCGAGTGGACGACGAACTCCTTGAAGGAGTCCTTCATTCGCCGCCCGATTTCGACCAGCATGTCACCCGCCGGGAGGTGTTGCAGCACGTCCTCGGTGATGCCTTTGAGTTGGTTGTATTGGGCGTTGGTGCGGATCCGATTGAGGTACTTCGTCATCCCACCGACGTTCGGCGAGATCGACATCTCGTTGTCGTTCAGCACCACGATCAGCGGCGCGGACATCTGCCCGGCGTTGTTCAGCGCCTCGTAGGACATGCCGCCGGTCAGCGCCCCGTCGCCGATCACCGCCACCACCGGCCAGCGCCGCCCCTGGATCTCGTTGGCGGCGGCCATGCCGAGCGCCGCCGAGATCGCGGTGGAGGCATGGCCCGCGCCGAAGGCGTCGTGCTCGCTCTCGTCGCGCGAGAGGAAGGGGGCGAGGCCACCCGCCTTGCGGATCGTCGGGAACTCCGCGCGGCGTCCGGTGATCAGCTTATGGGGGTAGCCCTGGTGGCCGACATCCCAGACAATCTTTTCCTGCGGCGAGTCGAAGGTCCGATGGAGGGCGAGGGTCAGTTCGACCACGCCTAGCCCCGCGCCGAGGTGCCCGCCATTCTGGTTGACCACCCGCCACATCTCGTCGCGGATTTCAGCCGCCAGAACGTCCAATTGCTCGACCGAGAGATCGCGCAGATCGGCCGGGCTGTCGATTGTCTCTAGAATCATGGACTTTCCTTAACTTTGTCATGCCACCAGCGGGTGGTAACGTACAACCTGAGCGGAGGGCGACATGAACCCCCTGCGATGCTCGCGGCATCCCCGATACTAGCAAACCGAACGCATGGGCGTCAAACTCGGTTGTGGTCCGACCCACTGACAGACAAGCGTAGCACGCGGCGGCAGGGTCGGCTACCATAGTGCCGGGGCTATTAGTACCCCCGCCTGCGGCAATAGCGGACGACTATCACCATCGCTATGAAGGATATACGCATGGGACGGGCCAAAAGGATCGAACCGGGACCGGGGCAGGAATCGGTGTGGGACTATCCGCGCCCGCCACGCCTCGAAACGACGAGCAAACAGATACGGATCGTGCTCAGCGGCGTCACGATTGCCGACACAACTCGCGCCCAGCGGGTGCTGGAGACGAGCCACCCGCCCGTTTACTATCTGCCACCAGACGACGTGGCGCGCGAATATCTCCGTCCGGCACAGGGCGCGTCGTTCTGCGAATGGAAGGGCGAGGCGAACTACTACGACATCGTGGTCGGCGACCGCGTCGTGGCGCGGGCGGCGTGGACCTACCACCACCCAACCCCCGCCTTCGCCGCGATCATCGACTACATCGCCATCTATCCCGGCAAGATGGACGAGTGTTCTGTCGATGGCGAGCGGGTACAGGCGCAGCCGGGCGACTTCTACGGCGGCTGGATCACCAGGGATATCGTCGGGCCGTTCAAAGGCGATCCGGGGACGTGGGGCTGGTAAGCGTTCCCATCTCGTACATGGAGCGCTGGTAGAAGGACCAAGAGGGTAAGGTCGGGGGGGAAACCGGCGCTGGTCGTGCGCGGTGCGGACACCACAGCCAGGTCAAGGAATGCCGCGAGCGTCGCCACCGCGTTCCTCGACCCGATGATCCCCCGTAGCCCTTCCGCTCAGGAGATCGGCCGCACGAGCCAGCCGCCCGCCCACGTCGCGCCGTAGCCCCCGATGATGCTCAGCGCGATGTAGAGCGCGGCGATCGCACCGTGCCCACCTTCCAATAACGCGACTGTCTCCGCGCTGAACGAGGAGAAGGTGGTGTACGCGCCGAGGAAGCCGGTGGCGAAGAAAAGGCGCACGAACGGCGGCTCGCGGAAACGCCGACCGAGCGCGGTGAGGAAACAGCCGATCACGAAGCTCCCGGTCAGGTTGATCAGCAGCGTCCCGAGCGGCAACGATCCCACCCACCGTGCGGCGACCCACAGGCCGACCAGATAGCGCAGATTCGCCCCGAGCGCCGCGCCCGCGCTGATCGCCAGGTATGGCAGGAGGCGTCGCGCGCGACCGCTGGCGGGACGATCCGCCGCCGCGCGCGCCAGTTCGGCTTCGGCGATCGCCTCCGGCACGCTGGCTGGCGTGGTATCGGCGCTGAGATTGCCGTGCTGATTCCGGGTCTCGCGTTCGCTCATCGCCTCACTATCCCACAAGTGCGTGACCGATTAGCCCCCCCAGCGCCGCCGCCCCAACGCAGAGGGCCACGCTGCCCAACGCATTGGCGAGCGCACCACGCCGCTGGGCGCGCTCCGCCAGCGCCACCGTCTCGAAGGCAAAGGTGGAAAAGGTGGTGTAACCGCCGCAGAAGCCGGTCGCCAGGATCACCCGCCAGCCGCCCGCGCCGAGGGGCAGGGCAACGAGCAGGAAGCCGAGCAGGGCGCTCCCGGTGATGTTGATCAGCAGCGTCCCGTACGGGAAAGCGACACCCCAATGCGCCGCCGCCAGCTTCGAGGCGAGGTAGCGCGCGTTGGCCCCGGCGATGCCACCGAGCGCGACCAGCAGATACGTCTGCATCGGCCCTTCCCCTCATGCTCCCATCTTCTCATGGCGGTGACGAGATGAGTTCTACAGTTGCACTTCGACGTTCGTACCGCTTTCCCTGGTATTGCGGATCGGTGGCGAGGGCGCATCCGTACTGTGTTGATCATTGTCCAATTATCCAAGTACAACTGTAGAAGTTATTTAAGGCGGGCGCTCGTACTCTACGATCAGAACACCTTGCTCATCTGTCTGTTCTCGACCGGTGCGACGGAAGCCCCGGCCCTCATACAATCTTCGGGCACGCTCATTCTCGGCGTGCGTCCAGAGTTGCGCCCGACTGAATCCCCAGGTGCGTGCCTCGGCCAGCACGGCCTCGACGATTCCCCCGCCCAACCCCTCCCCCCACCGCGCGGGCGCGACGTAGATGAGCGCGATGAAGCAGAGCCCTGGCACGGGTGGTCCCGCCCCATCGTCGCCGCGACCTTGCATCGCCAGGCCCATCCCCACGATCTGGCCCGCATCATCCGCGACGAGCAGCAAGCCACCGGGCCTTTGCACCGACTCGCGCACACGCTCCTCGCGCTCGATGGGTGCGGATCGTCCGCCCCGGCGCGCGGTGCTCGCCGCCCGCCACACCGCGAGCGCAGACTCGATATCGGTTGCGTTCGCACAGCGCATGATTACATCGGCCATTGCGGACGCTCCTTGTGGTATTCATGGTGTGGCGCGTATATCCCGTTGCCATGCAGCATATCTCCGTATGATGTACGGATGTTGATCGGGCAACATGGCTATGCCATCGCCGCACGCTCGACGGTCCAGCGCACGAAGGAGAGCATCTCCGCCATATCGCCGGGGCGAGCGTCGTGCCGCCAACTGAGCGCGCGGGCGATCAGCGGCGACCAGCGCGGTCCCAGGTGTGCGGTCGCCCAGGTGGCGGCGGGCTTGGAGACGACGGTGCCGGTGGCGAGGGTGTGCAGGGCGCGGCACATCGTCAGGATGGTGAACGCCTGGTAATAGCGCGTGCGGAGCCAATCCGGGCCATCGAGTTAAGGAAGAGTCCGACGAACTCTGCGCCGAGGATCGGGCGCGTCTCACGCGATAGCGTCGTTGATCGCCGGATAAGGGGTCGGCACGGCGGAGGCGTTCACCGTGCCGCCCGCAGCAGCCTGGTCGCCGCGACCTGCACCGGATCCCAGACGCTGTTGAAGGGCGGCGCGTAGGCGAGATCGAGCCCGGCCAGGTCGTCGAGGGTCAGTTCGCCGTAGAGCGCGGTCGCCAGCAGATCGATCCGCTGGGCCACGCCACCCCGCCCGAGCACCTGACCGCCGAGAAGTCGCCCGCTCCCCGTCTCGGCGACAAGCTTCAGGGTGAGGTCGCGATGCTCGGGCATGTACCCCGCGCGGTCGGTGCTCTCGATGCGGGTGGCGACGGTGGAGAACCCGGCCTCCTGCGCCTCGCGCTCGGTCAGCCCGGTACGCCCGATCTCCAGCTCGAAGACACGCGTGATCGCCGTCCCGACGATCCCGGCGTATGCCGCAGCGCCCCCGACGATGACGCGCCCCGTGACTCGCCCCTGCTTGTTGGCGATCGTCCCGAGCGCCATCCAGACGGGGCGCTGGAGGAGGCGGTGCCAGACCTCCGCGCAGTCGCCCGCCGCGTAATGCTCGCTCAGGTTGGTCCGCTGCTGCCGGTCCACGGCGATCGCCCCGGTCTGTCCCAGCGCGATCCCGGCCCCCCGCGCCAGTTCGGCGCACGGGGCGATGCCAACCGCCAGGATCACGAGCTCGGCGGGGAACACTCCCGCCCCGGTCTGGACCTGTTGCACACGCCCGGTATTCCCGTCGCACCCCTCCAGCACGGTGTCGCAGAACTGGAGATCGACGCCGTGTGCCTCCATGACCGCGCCGATCCGGTCGGCGAGTTCGCGGTCGAGCAGCCCGAAGAGTTGCTCGCCACGCTGGATCAGCCGCACGTCCAGGCCGCGCGCCACCAGATTCTCGGCCATTTCCAGGCCGATGTAGCCACCGCCGACGATCACGGCATGACGCGGGGCGTGGCGCTCGATGTAGGCAGCGATGGCGATGGCGTCCTCCATCACGTCGAGCGCGAAGACACCATCGAGATCGAGGCCGGGGATATCGAGCTGGACCGGGGCGGCACCGGTCGCGATCAGCAACTGCTCGTAGCCGGTGATCGACTCGTCTCCGCGCCGATCGCGCACGCGCACCTCGCCACGTGCGGGGTCGATCGCGATCACCTCGTGGTGCAACCTGACCGTGATCGCCCGCTCGGCGAACTCCGCCACCGTGCGCGCGATCAACGCGGCGGGATCGCTGACCACGCCGCCGAGCCAGTAGGGGAGGCCGCACTGGCTATAGGAAGCGAAGCCGCCGCGATCGAAGGCGACGATCTCCAGGTTCGGGTCGTCGCGCCGCGCCTCGGAGGCCGCGCTCATCCCCGCCGCGTCGGCCCCGATAATCACCAGACGCTTGCCCACCACCCGCCCCTCACCTATCCTTCATGTCGGCTATCATACCGCGATCCGCAGCGGATCGCGGCGGTCGCGGGACAGCGGCACAGGGCGAATGATCCACGGATGGTGAGGACGCATGACCGCGAAGCTGACCGAATGGGTACTCCACGTCGTCGAAACGTTGGGATATCTCGGCATCGCGTTCCTCGTCGCGCTGGAAAACCTGATCCCGCCGATCCCGTCCGAGGTGATCCTGCCCCTGGCCGGTTTCTCGGTCGCGCAAGGGAAGCTCCAGTTCATCGGTGTCCTGATCGCCGCCACCGTCGGCTCGGTCGTCGGCGCGCTCGCGCTGTATCTCATCGGCCAGCGCGTCGGCGAAGAGCGCCTGCGCCGCTTCATCGAGCGCTACTCCTGGATCCCGTTTGTCAACGCCGAGGATATCGACCGCGCGCATGGCTGGTTCGACCGACACGGCGGCGCGACGGTCTTCTTCGGGCGCTTGATCCCGCTCGTCCGCAGCGGGATCTCCCTCCCCGCCGGCTTCACCGGGATGCCGCTGCCGCTCTTCACCCTTTATACCACCGTCGGGAGCGCGATCTGGAACGGCATCCTGATCGGGGCGGGCTGGGCGCTCGGCGAGCGTTGGGAGGAAGCCAGCCGCTACACGAAGTTCTTCGAGTATGCGATCATCGCCCTGCTCGCCTTGTTGATCGGGCGCTTCATCTGGCGGCGCTGGCACAACGGCAAAGGACAAGCCACCGGCACAGCGCGGTAGGCGCACGCCATAGCTAGCGGAAGTCCGTCAGCGGTCGCCCAGGGAGATACGGTAACCAACTTTTCCCTGGACGCAGTGTCGTACCCCGTTCAGCCTCCACAGTTCCGGCATATTTTCTTCATCGTTCCGTCAGTTTTTTGCTCTATACTGCTCCCCTCGACATGAGCTATCAAGTCGGGATGGTACACTTTTTGCCAGTCATCGTCAGCGATGTGCGCGAGTGGCGGCGCACCTGAGTGCCGAAACCCTTACGTGTGGAGAACAATCCCCCATGCACGGCCTCGAAAATGCTCTCATCAGCTTCATCCAGAATCTGTACAACACCGTCGGTTGGTTCGGCGTGGTGCTGGCGATGGCGATCGAGAGCGCTTGTATCCCCCTGCCGAGCGAGGTCACCATGCCGCTCGCGGGCTGGTTCCTGGTGGAGGCGAAGGGCGACCCGGCCATCTACACCCTCTGGGCCGGGTTCCTCGGCGCGGTCGGCTGCACGATCGGCTCGTACGTCGCCTACTGGGTCGGGGCGCTCGGCGGGCGGCCCTTCGTCCTGAAGTATGGCCGCTATATCCTCGTCTCCCCGCACCACCTCGATCTCGCCGACCGCTGGTTCGCGCGCTATGGCGAGGCGACCGCGTTCCTCTCCCGCCTCCTGCCGGTCGTTCGCACCTTCATCTCCTTCCCCGCCGGGGTCGCGCGGATGAACCTGCCGAAGTTCTTGATCTACTCCTTCCTCGGTTCGCTCCCGTGGTGCTGGGCGCTCGCCTATGGCGGTTTCGTGCTCGGCTCGCGTTGGGAGACGCTGCGCGAGGCGATGCGCCCGTTCGACTATCCGATCGCGGCAGTCGTGGTGCTCGGCATCATCTGGTTCATCTGGCGCGGCATCAGAAACCGCGACGCCCATGCGCCCGCGCTGCGCGCCGATGTCGCCAGGGCGGAGACGAAGGCCGGTGAATAAGTGTGGCGGCGTCAGGCCGCGCGCCATGACGTGGGGGATTGGCTGATGCGCGGCTGGATCATCGGGCTCACCGCAGGGGTCGTCATCTACCTCGTGATCCTGCTCGGCGCGCGCGCGCTGCTCGGCCATTTCTCCCCGGAGGCCGGCGCGATCGTCGCGCTCTTCCTGATCCTCCTCTATCCGACGGCGCTGTTCGTCGGAGCCTTCCTCTCGTTCCGACGCCAGCGACGCAGACAGTAGGAAGGCCGCGCCAGCCAGCGGCCCCTTCATTGTTCCCCTACCGGGCCTTTGCCCCTTCATTGTTCCCCTACCGGGCCTTTGGTAGAATGTGGGCGGAGTCGTCCGAGCGAGACAATGCGAAGCCGCATGAATGGCGCGACCGGGGCAACCGGTGTATCGCCAAGGGAAAGATGGGCACAGGGGGTCGCCGGCGATGCTGGATGCGCTAGGCCGCGAAGTAACGAAGAGCGGGATCATCACTACACCAGGCGTGGCCGAACAGCAGAATGCAGAGGCGCGCGCCATCCCACGGTGGCGGCGGACGATCACCGATTATGTCGCCCTCACCAAACCGAAGATCATCTCCCTCTTGCTGGTCACCACCTGGGGTGCGATGATGGTCGCCCAGCGCGGATTCCCCTCGCCGTGGCTCGTCCTGCTGACCCTGCTCGGCGGCGCGCTCGCCTCGGGCGGTGCGGGCGCGGTCAATCACTTCATCGATCGCGACATCGACACGCAGATGGGCCGCACCAAGGGCCGACCGGTCGTCACCGGGCGGATCGCCCCCTGGCAGGCGCTGGCCTTCGGGATCGCGCTGGAGGCGCTGTCGTTCGGCCTGCTGGCCGTCGCGGTGAATCTGCTCACGGCGGTTCTGGCGCTCGGCGGCTATCTCTTCTATGTCTTCGTCTACACCCTCTGGCTGAAGCGCTCGACCCCGCAGAACATCGTCATCGGCGGCGCGGCAGGGGCCTTCCCGCCGCTGGTCGGGTGGGCGGCGGTCACGGATCACCTCTCGGCGGGCTCGCTTGTCCTCTTCGCGATCGTTTTCTTCTGGACCCCGCCGCACTTCTGGGCGCTGGCGCTGCTGATTCGCGGCGACTACGCCCGCGCCAAGGTGCCGATGATGCCGGTGGTGCGCGGCGTCGCGGAGACGCGCAAGCAGATCATGGTTTACAGCGTGATCATGGTGGTGACGACCTTGCTGCTGCTCTTCACCGGCACCAGCGGCGTGATCTACCTGGCCCTGGCGCTGGCGTTGGGAGCCAAGTTTCTCTGGGACGCGGTGCGGTTGCTGCGCGAGCAGACGCAGCAGGCGGCGCGACGGCTCTACCTCTACTCGCTGCTCTACCTGGCGCTCCTTTTCCTGGCGATGGTGATCGACCACGCCTTCCTGGGGTAGTGCGGCGCCGTACGGAACCGATAACCCGATCGCGCGAAGGGCGGCTGTGTATCAGCCGCCCTTCGGCATCGCTACCCGCCGCCGAGTTTGCGCCAGCGCACCAGATCGGTAAGAGAAGTGGAGCGCGGACACGGCCGCCAGCGCACACGAAGAACGATGCGACAACGACCGACGATCACGCTGCTGACCGACTTCGGACTCGCGGGGATCTATGTCGGGGCATTGCACGGCATCATCCTCACCTATTGCCCCGAAGCGGCGATCATCGACCTGACCCATCAGGTCAGTCCGCAGGCGATCCGCGAGGGGGCGTTTTTGCTCGACGCCGCCTATCGCTACTGCCCGCTGGGGAGTATCCACGTCGCGGTCATCGATCCGGGCGTCGGCACGGCGCGGCGGGCGCTCGCGCTCCGCGTGCCGGGTGTGGGCATCTTCATCGGGCCGGACAATGGCCTCTGCACGCCGATCCTGGCCGCGCATCCCGACGCCGAGGCCCGCGCCATCGCCAACCCCGACTTCACGCGGGCGGGCACGGGCGGGGCGATCAGCGCCACCTTCCACGGGCGGGATATCTTCGTGCCCGCCGCCGCCCGGTTGGCCGCCGGGGCAGACTTCGCCGCGATCGGCCACGACCAGCGCCACGGCAACGCTCGTGCGCCTCCCGCACTTCTGGGCGACGTGGGACGGCGCGGCGCGGCAGGTCGTCACCGGCGAGATCGTCCACATCGACGGCTTCGGCAATCTCGTCACCAACATCCCGCGCCGACTCTTCGCGGCGGTCGCGCCGGAGCGGCTGACGGGCGCGACCGTGACAGGTGCGGGCTATGCCTGTCGGGGGCTCGTCGGCACCGATGGCGCGGCCCGGGCGGGGGGCATTGTCGCCCTCTTCGGCAGCGGCGATCTGCTGGAGTTCGCGCGAGTTGGCGGGCGGGCGGATCGCGCCGGTGGCGCGGCGATCGCGCTCGGTATCGCGGTCACGCTGCGCCTTCCCTGAGCGGGGCGGTTGTCGCGCCCCGCCGGGGCCGCTATCATTGTGATATGGCGACGAAAGCGACACTGACAACACAACCGAAGAGTAGCGGTGAACGCGAGACCGGCGAGAAGCTGATCACGTCGAATCGTCAGGCCCGCTTCGAGTACGCGATCCTGGAGACGATCGAGGCGGGGGTCGCGCTCACCGGCACGGAGATCAAATCGGTGCGGGCGGGCAAGATCAATCTGCGCGATGCCTACGCGCGGATCGATGCGGGCGAGGTATGGCTGATCGGCATGCACATCTCCCCATACGAACAGGCCAGCGAATACTTCCAGCACGATCCCATGCGCCCCAAGAAGCTGCTGTTGCACCGGCGCGAGATCGCCCGGTTGCGCGCGGAACTCGGACAGAAGGGGCTCACCCTCGTCCCATTACGCCTCTATATGAAGGGGCCGCGCGCCAAGATCGAACTCGGCCTGGGCAAGGGTAAGAAGCTCTACGACAAGCGTGACGCGATGGCCGAACGCGACGCCAAGCGCGATGTCGCGCGCACCCTGCGCTCGCGCGATTGAGCGGCGACCGCTTCGCCATTCTTGCGGCAGCCCCCGCTGATCGTGTAGTATTATGTCAGTCACCAGCGAACCTGGGGATGCCTGGCTTCGACAGGGATGTACGCCAGGGAATTGCAAGCCGGGGCGCCCGGGTTCCCCGATAACAACGGGCAACGCCATAACTGGCGAAACTTCTTACGCTCTGGCTGCCTAGGTAGCCACGTTCGCGCGGTCCTCACCCTGACGGGGCCGTAGTCGAACGTCATAAAGTCAGGGTGCTGCGTCGCCGATTGCGAGCTGAGCGACGCTCAAGACCAGTTCACTAGGAGTGGGGCAGGCCGTCGAGGGTCGTCCCTGCTGCGAAAACAAAACCTCGACTACGCTTGTAGGATATTCCCGGCGGAAGTTTCTGGACGGGGGTTCGATTCCCCCCATCTCCACCAACTCAATCTTCGTATCGAGGGCCACCCGCCGCTTCTGCGTCGGGTGGCCCTTTTTGCACTTCCCTGTCTCTTCAACCGTAGTGGGGGCGGCCCTCACCCCCGCCCCCAGTCCGCGCAGGCGGGCTTCGCCGGTGCCATAGGCACCCCCTTGCCCTCCGGGGTAATGGCTGCCCGCCGGGGCAGTGCAACCCCCGGAATTATGACGTAGACGCGGCGGCGTCGCGGCTACCCTCACCCCCTACCCCCGCTCCCCATCCGAGGAGCTGAGGAGGACCACACCCTACAGCCGATCGCGAAACGCGGCACCGAGAAACCATCGCACCAGCTTACGCAAACAGGCGGTGATGCCAGAGTTGCGGCTCGATTTGGGGCCGTGCCGCGACTTCTTCTGCGATCCGTCGCGGCACGAATACTTCGTCCACAGGGATAGTACTTTTTAGATACTCAAGTACTAGAGACAAACGGGCTAGTGCTATGTATACTACTGGCTAGAAACACTCAGACGAACATACCGAACAACGGTACAAATGAATATGCGCTTCGGTACTATTGTATGGTGCCACGCGAGGATGCCGCGAATTCTCGCCACACAAAGGTGGTCCTAACGCTCGGCGGCAAGCAGCCACCGACGTGGACGATAGCCCCGGTCGGTTATGTGCATATGGTCATGGTGCCGTGAAATTCGGCGTCGTGGCGAGGAGGAACGCCTGGGGGAGGCACGTGGCGACGGCAGAGCGAGAGGATGGAGCGACGCACACGACGAACGTCCTGTAACGGAATGGGACGATCAGGGGATAGGCAGAGGTTGCTCATTTCATGTACAGTGTATCCGCGTGGAAAGCACGAGCACTGGTATGAGAGCGCTGCCCTCCTTGATCGCAGATTGAGGGAGAAAAGCACGCATGAACATGCAAGCGATCGAAACCGTTGTTCGCCGTCTCTTCAGCGATGCCGCCTTCCGGGCGCGCGTGATCGTCGATCCGGCTACGGCGCTGGCCGAGTATCGCCTCGCCTCCTCCGAGCAGCAGGCATTGACCAAGCTCTGCCTCCAGCTTAATATTGGTGGCACGAGCGTGGAAGACAAGGTGCAAGCCGGCGGTTGGTGGTAAGAAGCGGCGCCACAGCGTCGCGGAGTAGTAGATTCGCGTGAGTGGCGCTTTCCCACAGATCGAACTCGGTCGCATCATCACCGAGGCGGTAGCGTCCCAGATGCTACCGCCTTCGCTGCGTACGCTCCTCCTCATCCCCTTGCAACAACCGGGCAAGATCCTCCACCCGTCCGGTGAGCATGCGTTCTGGCCCGCGCTAGTGCTGGCGACGAGCGCTGCGGCTGGTGGCGAGCTGCGCGCCGCCGTGCGCGTCGGGGCGGCGGTCGAAATCTTCCTGGCCGCGCTCGACGTTCTCGACGAGGTCGAAGATGGCGACCGGTCGGCGATAATCGACGCGGCAGGGGCGGCACAGGCTACCAATGTCGCAACCTCGCTCCTCCTCCTCGCGCAACAGCTACTCCTGACGCTCACCGATGTCGGACTCACGGCAGATCGCGTATTGGTACTCGCACGCACGTTGATCGCTGCGGGCGTGGCGGCGACCGGTGGCCAGCATGGCGATCTCGCCGCCGAGGAAGATCGCTTGATCTCGGCGACGGATGCCCACACGATCGCGCGACAGAAAGCGGGCGCGCTCACCGCCGGGGCGGCGGTACTTGGCGCGCTGCTCGGCACTGACGATCCCGAAGTGGTAGCCCTGTATCACGACTGGGGCCTTCATCTCGGCACCCTCTCCCAGATTCAGAATGATATCCGCGACGCCGAATCGCCCGAAATCAAGAGCGATCTCGCACGAGGCAAAAGTACCTTGCCGTTAATCTATGCACGTAGCACCACTGCCGACGAAATGACGACGTTGGCGACGAGCGGGGCGCTCCATTTTGCCTGGGTCATCAGGGAAATCGAACGTCAAGCATGCCAGGAGACCATCGCCGCGCTCGCCGAACGTGGGCATCCCGTTGTCCGTTTACAAGCCCTTCTCGAACGGCTCAACTAGCCGATGATAACCGCTACTTCCGCACCACAACCATTGTCGGTCAAGGCACAGCCAGGCGACTCGCGGTGGCGATATGTCGTTATTACCGCCCTGATCCTCGTTTTCGCCTATCTCTTTTTCCTGGCTTACAATGAGCGGCTCACCGCCCCGACCCTCGGGATCACCGCCGAGCGGGACAGCGCAACTACATCGTGGACAATTGCCACGGTCAGCCCGCTGAGCGATGCGGCCAATGCGCGCGCGCGACACGGCGATTTGATCCGTGCGATCAATGGGCAACCGCTCGCGCCAACGTCAGCGATCACCCAGGACCAACTTGACCAGGCACAACAGATCATGCTAGAGCGCCCGGCAACGGGCGAGACGATCATGGTCGAAGCGAGCGGCAACGATCCTCGGACGCTGAATGTACAGCCCTATCTCTTACTGAGCATCGCTTTTCTCGTTGTCGGGTTGTTCAGTTCATTGTTCGGGCGCGGTGCCGCATCGCAGGCGCTGGCACTCCTCTGCTATGTCGGAGCGTTGGAGGCGCTCACCATACCATTCGCCGGTAACCAGATACAATGGGCGATTATCGTCAATGGTATTTGTGTCCCTCTTTTTATGGGAAGCTTCGCCTATCTTTTTCTGGTCTTCCCGATCAAGCGTCCTATACTACCCGGCACACGATACTTGCCACCAACGGCGGTGCTCCTACCCGCCCCATTCATCAGTATGCTCTATGTCCTCGCCTCCACCGATAATCATCCCGCCCTCTTTGCGCTCAACAAAATACTCGGCTTCGCATATTTTCTGGTCTGCCTGATCGGTGGCGGCTGGTTATTGGTACAAAGTTGGCGGCGCACAGAGACAGTGCGCGAGCGCGCCCAATTGCGTCTCATCGCCGTCGGGACGCTGCTCGCGATCATCCCGGTGCTTTTCCTCACCATCCTCCCGGAGGCGATCCTGCGTCGGGCGATCGTGCCCTCCTACCTCACGGTGCTGCCACTGGTATTGATCCCGCTCGCTTTCGGCTACGCGATCTTGCGTTACCAGCTGATGAATATGCACCTCTACGTGCGGCGCGGCGTGGTCTACTCCGTTTTGGGGGCGATCATCACGGTGGCCTACGCCATCGTGCTGGCGATCGTCACCATCGCCGTCCGTGACCGCACGGCGATCGGCAGCGTCGCGGTGGTCGCCCTCCTGATCGGGCTCATCGTCACCGGCGATCACCTGCGCGCGCTCTTGCAACGGCAGGTGGATCGGCTCTTCGACCGTGAGGGGTACGACTATCGGCGCCAGTTGTTGGAGTTCGGGCAGCGGATGAATAGCATCCTCGACCCGGACGAGTTGGCGCAATCAACGGTGGAGCTGGTCCGGCAAACGATGGGCGCGCATCACGCACGCCTCTATCTGCACGATCGCAACGAAGGGGCGTTCCATCACTGGGTGAGCGCGGGGGCGACCACGACGGAGGAGGCACACTTCCTCTCCCCCCAGCACCCGACGGTACTCGAGATGCGCGCGGCGAGATGGACGGTCGTGCAGCACTTCGAGATCCGCTCGGCGGAGGACGCGCTACTCGTCCCGTTGATCCACAAGGGGCAACCGGTCGCCCTGCTGACACTCGGGCTGAAGCGCGGCGATCTCCCCTATTCGAGCGAAGATCTCACCCTCCTCCGTACCGTGGCAGGGCAGCTTGCCATCGCTACGGAGAACGCCCAACTCTATGGTCGGATGCGCGATCTCTACCTCTCCGGTATCCGCACACTCGCCGCCACGGTCGATGCAAAAGACTCCTACACCCACGGGCACTCGGAGCGGGTCGCGGCCTACGCCCGCGCCATCGCCCTCACGCTCGAATTGCCGCAATTGGATGTGGAGACGATCGAATTGGCCGGGCTGCTCCACGACATCGGCAAGATCGGCATCCCCGACGCGGTCCTCCAGAAGCCTGGTCGCCTCGACCCGGATGAGCGTACCATGATCGAGCAGCACGCGGATCTCGGCGCGCGCATCCTCTCGGACAATCCGGCGCTGATGCCCCTGGTCCCGCTGGTCCGCCACCATCACGAACGCTACGACGGTGAGGGCTACCCGAGCGGCCTGCTCGGCGCAGAGATCCCACTGGGCGCGGCGATCATCGGCGTCGCCGATACGTTCGACACGATGACGACCGACCGTCCCTATCGGCGCGCACCAGGGCTGGAGGAGGCCCGCCGCGAGATCATCCGCTGCGGTGGGCACCAGTTCGACCCGCGCGTCGTCACCGCATTCCTGCGGGCCAGCGCCTCGCCGGGCTGGCTACTGGCCCCGCACCAGCGGGCGACCGAACAGTCGCAGGGGCTGGCGGTCGCGAGCCAGGCGGTGGATGTCAACACCCGCGCGATGCGGATCGTCTATCAGATCGCGCAGTTGCGCGGCTCCTCGCTCGAGCTCCCCGCCTTCCTACGGCGTGTCGTCGAATTGCTACGCCGCGAGCTCGGAACCCGCGCGGTGGATATCTACATCGTGGATCGGGTGAGTGGTGCGCTCGTCGGGCAGATCGGCATCACGCCGGACAGCGGGCCGATCACCATCCCGGTGGGACAAGGGCTCGTCGGCTGGGTGGCGGAGCACCAGGTCGCCGTACGCCTCGATGATATTCGCGAAGATACCCGCCCGCTGATCATCAACAGCTGGTCCGCGCGCTCCGAGCTGGCCGTACCGCTCCTCAGCGAAGGGCGCATCATCGGCGTGCTCAATGCGGAGAGCACGCGCATCGCCGCCTTCGACGCGGAGGATACGACGCTCCTGATGATCATCGCGGGGCAGCTGGCCCAGGTGATCGAGGTCGCCCAGCTCCACAATGAAGTCCGGCAAATCGCACGTCTCGATGGCCTGACCGGCATCGCCAACCACCGGCACTTCTACGAGCGGCTGGAAGCGGCGCTCGCCGAGACTGCGGAGGTGCTCGCCCTCGCACTGCTCGATGTGGACGACCTCAAGGCGTTGAACGACAATCACGGCCACGTCGCCGGCGACGCCGCGCTCCGCACCATCGCACAGCTCATCAGCGCGCACACGCTGCCGAACGAACTCGTCGCCCGCTATGGTGGCGACGAGTTCGCGATCCTCTTCCCTGGCTTGGACGAGACCGGCGCGCGCGCGCGCGTGGCGACGCTGCTGGAGATACTGAGCCAGACACCGAGTTTCGAGGTCGAAGGGGCGTACCTCCCCCTCCCGGCGGTCTCGATCGGAATCGCTGCCAGTAGCCAGGACCACGCGCGCGCGATCTCGCTCGTCGCGCTCGCCGACGAGCGGATGTACCAGCAAAAGCGCGCGCGCCGTACCGCACGTCCCCTTACGAATTCGCCACAGACGGACGAATCGGCACAGAGAGACACGTCGAAGGCTTACTCCCAGAAGCGCGTCGCCTCCTGACGCTTGGCAAGGGGCGCAGCGATCGCCTATGCTTTTTTGTACGGTTACAGAGCGCAGCGTGGGCCGCTGCCCCTGAGCGGGGGCCACCACCGAGGAGAAAATTCGTGTCCCAGGAAGCGAAACAGGCGGCAGATCAGACGGTGGACCCGCGCGGCGAGGCGGAATCGGCGCGGACCGCGCGTGGCATGTCGGCGGTCGATGAGCTGTTGATCGGCCTGGGTGCCGCAACGCCAGAGGATGCGGACGCGGCCACGCCGACGGAACAGCCGCCCGTCGATGTGTTCGCGACGCAGTGGACGGAGTTCGATCTCCGCTGTCGCGACTGCCAGATCACGCACTATGTCCCCTTCTGCATCTTCTTGAACGCGGAGGAATCGCCGGAGTTGGTGCAGCGGATCACCTCCGGGCGCTTCAACGTGAAGCGCTGCCCGGTCTGCCACCAGATCGAGTATGTCGAGCACCCGTACAGCTACTACGATCCGGCGCGGCAACTGATCGTGCAGGTCCGCCCGGAATGGGAGTGGCACGCCGGTGGTGGCGAGGAATGGTACGCCGCGCGCCTCGAAGATTTCTTCGATAAGTGGTCGGAGTATGATGTCAAGATCGAGGTCGTCTTCGGCCCACAGCCATTGATCGACCGCTTCTTGCAGGACGCACAGCCCGCCCCCACCCCCGACCAGAGCTAAACCGCAGCGCGTGTGGGAGGGACACGGCGGGCGTTAGGATAGCCGAGGGATTAAGATCCCCGGCTGGATGGCCTGCGGCCACGCAGTGCCCCGGAGGGCAGCCACTCCCCATGAAGGGCATACTCCGTGAAGGGCACAATGTACCCGTGAAGGGCATACTCTACCCGTGAAGGGCACAATGTCCGCCCGCGCGGACCGGGCAGATACGGTGCGGGAGGTGGTGCCCCTCGGCGCTCCGGCTTAGAGGGTGTTAGGCACCCCTGGTTGCCGGTTGTCGATTATGGTGCCGTTATTTCGTCGTGGAGGCGATGCTACGTGGACCTGCCACCCCAGACGAGCACCAGCGGGCCGTACCGGCCCGCTAGCAGGCGCGATGCGCTCGCCATCACCTCCCTCCTGTATATTGGATGCACAGTCATCACCAACAGGTGCCTAACACCCTCTAGAGGACGCGGGTACGGCGGCGCTCGCCCAACGCCGCCCCGGCAGCACCTTCCCCGCTGCGGAGCGACCCGTTGATGCTGCTATCCTCGGTGTACTCCCCGGCCAGGAACAGGCCGGGGAGCGCCGTAGTATTGCGCGGCAACGTGTCATGCACCCCGGCGGGCTGTGCGAACTGTGCGAAGGGAACGCGCGTCACGCCCAGGGCGATCAACCGCTCCGGCGCGGTGGCGGTCACGCCGAACCAGCCCGCGAGCGTCGCGCGGCAACGGTCGACGATCGCCTCGTCGGGGAGATCCGGCACGCCGAGGACCGAGCAGGAGAAGAGGTGCCGACCGGGCGGCGCATATTCGGGCGCGATATTGCTCAACTGGACGGCGTTGTTGATGAACGCGCCCGGCTCGGGATCGAGCAGAATCTTCTTATGCCCGACGAGCGGCGTGGCCGAGCCGAAGTAGACCGCCGTCGTCCCGATGCCGGTGGTCGGCAGGGGCAGGCCCGTCAGCGCCGCTGCCTCGGCACTCGCCGTCGCCACCACCACGCGCGCGCCGCGTATCTCCCCACCAGCGGTCTGCACGCCGACGACGCGCCCGCCCTCGCGCAGGAGCGCGCGAACGCGGACGCCCGTCTGAAGGACACCGGGCGGGAGCCCCGCCGCGAGTTGACGCGCGATCGCCCCAATCCCCTCGGCGGGGACGACGATGTCGCCGGTCGCTAGCATCCGAAAGGTGAACGCGAAAACCCGCGCGCTCGTCGCGAGCGTGCGGTCGAGAGCGATCCCGCCGTAGAAGGGGCGGATGAAACGGTCGATATAGGCTGCGGAGAAGCCGCACGCGCGCAGATAGTCGAGCGTGGGGCGATCCTCGCCGGTGATCGCGCGCACGCCGTCCCAGTCCCGCGTCGCCAACCGCGCCGCGAGGGCGAAGGTACGGAGCTTGTCCCCCAGCCCGACGACCGTCGTGGCGAGCGAGGGGAGCAACGCGCCGGGGTCGCGGCGTGGGTCGCCGAGGATCGCCCAACCGCTCCCGTAACGGATCGCCGCGCCGGGATCGAAGGGCCGCAGGTCGAGTTGCGCGAGATCGAGCCAGCGCCGCGCCGCCGGGTAGGCGGTGAAGAGCACCTGGAAGCCGCGATCGAGCCGGTAACCATCGCGCCGATCGGTCCGCACGCGCCCGCCGACCTCGTCGGCGGCTTCGAGCACGCGCACCGGCGTGCCCGCATCGACCAGAGCCCGCGCGCAGGCGAGACCGGCCAGCCCCGCGCCGACGACAATCGTTGGTGCCTCGTCCCTCACGCGCCCCTCCAGCGTCATCTTTTCACCCTCGGACACGTTCTCAAGTCAGGGCGCTGCTAGCGCGGACGCACCACCCACGTTTTGCCCATTGAAAAGCGGAATCGGCGCGGGCACGCTTGCCCACACACTCCCAGCGCCGCTACACTCGCGTCATCGGCACACCGCGCGCAGCATACTGTCGCACATCGGCTGCCACGATGGCGAAACGAGCGATAGCGAACGGACGTTAGTTCGAGAGATACGCACTGTGTCACAGGCCAGTGCGGCAGGGAAGGAAAACGAACCGGTATGGAGCGACCAATGCGCCTACGGATCGAGCAGGGACCGGCAGCCGGGCGCGTCTTCACCCTCGCCGAAGGGGCGATCACCATCGGCAGGCAAGAGGGGAACACGATCGCCCTCGACGATCGGCAGCTCTCGCGCAACCACGCGCGAGTCGCAAACGGGCCGGACGGCCCGACCATCACCGATCTCGACTCGGCCAATGGCACCTACGTCAACGATCAGCGGATCGGCACGCCGCAACCTTTGCACCCCGGCGACCGCCTGCACCTGGGCGAGACGCTCCTCCTGGTGGAAGGGGATCAGGCGGGGGGGGCCGATCCGGGCGCGACAATGCTCGTGCCGTTGCCGCAAGCGCGCACCGCGCCGATCCCCGCGATCCGCGCGAACCTGCCGCGCCTGATCCGCCAGGATACGTTACAGGTCTACGCGCTCGATCAACCCGAGATCACGATCGGGCGGCAGGCGGATAACGCCATTGTGCTCACCGACACGCAGGTCTCGCGGCAGCACGCGCGCCTCACGGTCGCCGGTGCGGATGTCACGATCGCCGATCTCAATTCGGCCAATGGCACGCGCGTCAACGGCACGCCAATCGCCGGGCCGACGCCGCTGCACGATGGCGACACCATCCAGATCGGGATGACCCAATTCCAGAGCGGCGGCATGGGAACCGCTCCCGGTGCTGTCGCAGACACGACGGTCGGTGGCGGGGCGGCGGTGGCACCCTACAGCGCCCCCCCTCCGCCCTTCCTCGGCACCACGCCCCTCCCGCCGCTGGCATTCCCGCCCGCGTCGAGCGCCTCCGCAGGCTGGCAGGGGGCACCGCCGCCGCCGCCGCCGGGGGCGTTCTACCAGGCACCGCCCCCGCCACCGGCCCGCCGCTCGAATCTCCCGCTCCTCCTCGGCGGGCTCACCGTGCTTGTGCTGCTCATCTGCATCGTCGGCGGCGGTGGGGTGGCCTACGCGCGCTTCCGTGGCGGCGTGTTCGGCGGCACGCCGACCCCGTCGGGGACGAGCGTCGCCAGCGCGCCGCTGACACCGACCGCCGCGAGCACGGCCACCGCGACGGTGACGCCGACGAGCACACCCGCGCCACCAACCGCAACGGTCGTCGCAGCGCTCCCGACCCTCGCGCCCACCGCGACGATCCCGACGACCGCACCAGCATCGCCGACGCGCGCGAGCACCCCCACCCCTGGCGCGACGACCGCGCCACAGCTCACCCCGACCACCGCCGCGAATGGCGCGACGGTCTACACGGCGGCGGGGGTGGGCCTCAGCTTCAACGTCCCGACGGGCTGGACCAAGATCGACGAGCAGGCCGACAGCGTCACCTTCGTCGCACCGAGCCGCGAGGCGCAATTCACCGCCCGCTGGAACGCCACGACGAGTGGTGTCACCGCCGATCGTATCTTGCAGCAGGAACTCGCGGCGACCGCACAGGTCGATGCGCGCTTCAACGCCGCGCGGGTGCAGATCACCCCGGCCCGGATCGGCGGGCAGCCCGGGTCTAAGACCGACCAGTACAACCACACCACGCCCAACGGCGCGCGCACCGAGCTCGATGTGGCCTCGGTGCTGCCGGGGAGCGGGCAATACTTCTTCAGCTTCCTGGCGATCCAGGGGCGCTTCTCGGCCAACGAGGCGGCGTTCGTGACGATTATCGACAGTATCCAGATCAACCCGCCGCAATAATGGGCGTTTCGCGCCGGTGATGGAGCACCCCGTCATGGCAGGGATCGAGGGGGAAGATGGACGTCGCGCCGCAAGCAGAGTCGAGTGAAACGATCCGTACCGCCGATGGGCTCGTCGTCACCGCCTACGGGTTGACCGACATCGGCTGCAAGCGCGGCATCAATCAGGATACCCTCGGGAATCGGGTGGGCCAATTCGCCGCTGTGCGCGATCGGCGCGGGCTCCTCTACGCGGTCGCCGATGGCATGGGGGGACACGCGCACGGCGAGGTCGCCAGCGCGATCGCGATCGACACGATCTTCGCGCGCTACTACGCCGCCGATCGGGCGGCGGGGATACCGCGTATCCTCGATAGCGCCCTGCGCGCCACCAACACCGCCGTTTACGAGGCGGGCCGTGCCGCCGGTGGCGGGGCGATGGGGACGACACTGACCGCGGTGGTGCTGCACGGCAAGGTGCTCTATGTCGGCAATATCGGCGACAGCCGCACCTATCTCCTCCGTGACGGGCGGATCAAGCAATTGAGCCGGGATCATTCGCTGGTCGGCGAGCAGTTGCGCCGGGGGCTACTGACCGAGGAGCAGGCCCGCGCCAGCACGATCCGCAACGTAATCACCCGCGCGGTCGGCCACGACGTGCGGGTGGAGCCGGATGTCTTCGCCTTCACCGTCGAGGCCGGGGAGCGCCTGCTCCTCTGCTCCGATGGGCTACACGGACTGGTCGAGAACGCCGAGTTGGCGCAGATCGTCGGCGCGGGGCCGTTGGACGAGGGGGTGCGCGCCCTGATCGCGCTGGCGCGCGAGCGCGGCGGGCCGGACAATATCACGGCGCTGGCCCTCAGCATCGATCAACTCGGCGCGGCGGCGGGCGATGCGAGCGACAGCGGGACCACGCCGATCGTCATCGGGGCCGGTGACGATACGCCGCGCGTCCTGCCGCGCCTCGACGATGTCGAGATGACGGACGCCGGGACGAGCGCGCCCGATGAGCAACCGACCGTGCCGATCCCGCCCCTGGCGGCACCTGCGGCACCTTCACCAGCCGCCCGCCCGAACAGCGCTGTGATTGTCGCGCCTGCCACGGCCAAAACCGCGCCGCTCCCCGCGCGCGCCACGCCCAAGGGGGCAACGCGCGCGCCGGTGTGGCTCTTCGTGGGGTTGCCGATCGTGGTCGTGGCGTTGCTCGTGGCGGGGAGCTTCTTCGTCGGCGGCGCGCGGCGCGGCGAGCGCCAGGACTCGGGGCAGCCCGCCGATGTACCCGCCGCCACCAGCACCGCGACCGTCGCCCCGGCCACCGCCGTCCCGGTGGTCACGCCCCCGACAGCCACGCCCGCGCCGACAACGACCCCCGTCGCGATCGGGGGACGGCTACCGACCGCAGCCAGCACGCCGACCGCGACCAAAGAGGGGGGATTCGTCGCCCCGGCGATCCCCCCCCGCGCCAGCACGACGGCGACCGGGCAGACGACCATCGGCGGCACGGTGACGATCGAGAGCGGTGTCGCCATCCCCGACGACTTCCCCGATCGCTGGGAAGTGATCTTCTACGAGCAGGCGGCGTGGGAACGCGATCAACGCACCGCCACGCCGCGCGCCAACGCGCGCCTGGAGCGGCCCTTCGGGCAGGACACTCCAGTAGGGCGCTACACCTTCCGCCTCACCTTCACGCCGCCGCCAGCGGGCGGGAATTACGTCGTGCAACTCCGCCATGACGATGGCACGAGTGTGGCGACGACCGCCGGGGGAACGCTGTCGCTCGCCAGCGGGGCATCCGATCGGGTACAAGAGTTCTCGTTCCGCGTCACCGGATTCGGCGGGGGGGCGGAGATCGGGCGCTGACAGAAACGACCCGTGGCGAACAGCCGTACAGAGAGTGTCATGGTGCCTCCCGTATGGGAATCTCGGAAATGGATTAGCAAAACAGGAGGGACAACGCCGATGGAGAGCTTTTTAATCGTCCAGCGCGGCGACGAGATCGGGCGGCGCGTGGATCTGCATGCGGAGCAGATCACGATCGGGCGCGGCTCCGACAATGACGTCATCCTGAACGACCCGATGGTATCGCGCTACCATGCGGTGTTGAAACGGCAGGGCGACCAGTACGGCGTGATCGATCTCGGCAGCTCGAATCCGGTGGTGGTCAACGATCAGGGCCTCGAACCGGGCGTCGCGCGCCAGCTCGCCCACCGCGACGTGCTCCTGATCGGGCGCAACGTCTTCTCGTTCCAGCAGCGGTCGGGCACAACAGGACTCGGCGAAAGCAATGTCCCCGCGCAGCGCACCGTCATGCCGCCCCCTGCCGCCCCCGCCGCAGCACCGACGATGGTGGAGCACAATCCCGGCCGCGCCGCCTCAGATGATCGCACGATAATCACCCCGGAGCCGGGCGCGACCAATCCGCTGGCGGATAGTGACAGGACGATGATCGGCGGCGGGATGGAGCCGTTGGCCCCCCCGCCGCCGCCGGCAGCGGTGCGCTTCGACGACGATGACGCGCCGACGAATGTGGGTATCGCCGCCCCGCAGGCTGACCGCATGATCGGGACGCCACCGAGCGAGGAAGAGGGCGATCTGCCGACGCAGATCATCCCGCGCCGCTAAGAACGTCGCCGGGGCGCGGCAGCGCTGCTGCCCCGCCCCCAGCGTTGCACGCCCAACGAGAATGCTTTCACGCGGTCGCGCCCGGCGAGCCGCGCAACGGTTTGTGAAAAACGGAGTTTAGCGCGATGCAACAGATCGGGCAGGGACAGGGGAGCGCGACATTCGCCACGACCGGCCCCCGGCTCTGCGTCGTCTCCAACGACCAGAAGGGCCGCGTATACCCGCTCACCGATCGGTTGGCGATCGGGCGCGGTGCCACCAACGAGATCGTCACCGCCGATCCGCGCGCCTCGCGGGTACACGCCACGATCGAGCAGCGCGATGGGACGGGGCGCTGGGGACTCACCGATCCGGGCAGCACCAACGGCACGTTCGTCAACGGGCAGCGCGTCGGCCAGATCGAGTTGCGCGATGGTGATCTGATCCAGATCGGCGATTTCGCGCTCGTCGTCGAGCTGCGCTGGGCCTGGGCGCTCAGCTCGACGACGAGCAGCGGGCCGGGACGATGATCGGCGTGACGATGAGCAACACCGCGCCCGGTGCCGTCCCCGAGATCTTCGATCTCCGTGCCCACCCCACCGCCACGGTGGGGCGCGATCCGGGCAACGATCTCACCCTGGATCACCCCCAGATCTCGCGCTTCCACGCCCGTCTCGAGGCGCTGTCCGATGGCACGTTGCGCGTCACCGATCTCAACAGCACCAACGGCACCTTCATCAACGGGCAGCAATTGCGCGGCAGCGCGACGATCGGCGCGGGCGCGACCCTCGATTTCGGCCCCTATCATCTCGTCTTCCAGGGCGGGCAACTGATCAGGGAGAGCGAGGATGGCACCGTCCGCATCGACTGCCTGCACCTCACCAAGACGGTGGCGAAGGGCAAAATCCTCCTCAACGACCTGACCTTCTCGATCCTGCCACGCGAGTTCGTCTGCCTCGTCGGCGGCTCGGGCGCGGGGAAATCGACCCTGCTCGATGCCCTCAGCGGCGTCCGCCCGGCGAATGGTGGCGAGGTGCGCTACAACGGGGCCAACTACTACTCCCAGATGGACGCCTACCGCAGCGCCATCGGCTACGTCCCGCAGGACGACATCGTGCCGACCGAATTGCCGGTCGAGAGCGCCCTCTATTACGCGGCCAAGCTGCGCCTGCCGCCCGACACCGCCGAGAGCGAGGTCAAGGCGCGGGTCGAGGAGGTGATGGACGACTTGGGGCTCACCGAGCGCCGCGATATGCCGATCAAGAACCTCTCCGGCGGGCAGCGCAAGCGCGTCTCGATCGGTGCGGAACTGATCTCCAAGCCGACGCTCTTCTTCCTCGACGAACCGACGAGCGGGCTCGATCCGGGGTTGGAAGGGCGGATGATGCACTTGCTGCGGAAGCTGGCCGACCAGGGACGCACGGTGATCCTGATCACCCATGCGACACAGAACGTGGACCTCTGCGACAAGATCGCCTTCCTGGCACCCGGAGGATACCTGGCCTACTACGGCCCGCCGAAAGAGGCATTGCCCTACTTCGGCGCGGAGAAGTTCGCGGACATCTACACCACGATCGAGTCCGAACGTGCGATGGACAGCTGGCCGCGCCGCTTCGCCGCCTCGCCGCAGTATCAGCGCAACGTCGCCGCCCGTCTCAGCGATGTGGGGATCGACCCGCAGCGCCCGGTCGGCACGGCCAGCGCGCCGCTCGCCACGCTGACCGCCGCCGGCTCGCGGCCCCCGGCGGCGCGGCGCGATTCGGGCGTCCGGCAGTTCGGCATCCTGGCGCGTCGTTACCTGGAAACGGTGACGCGCGACCGCAATAATCTGCTGACCTTGCTGCTGGTGCAAGCGCCCCTGATCGCCATCCTGATCGCGCTGGCCTTCCGGGGCGACATTTTCAGCAGGATCCCGTTCACCGGCGACTGGGCCAAGGCCCGGACCCTGACCTTCCTGCTGGCGATGGTGGCGGTCTGGTTCGGCACGTCCAACGCCGCCCGCGAGATCGTCAAAGAGGCGGCGATCTACGGTCGCGAGCGCCGGATCAACCTCCGGATCATCCCGTACATCGCCTCGAAATTCGCCATCCTGCTCGGGATCAGCCTGATCCAGAATGCGGTACTGATGCTGCCCTTCCTCCTCACCGGCGCGGGGATCTTGCGCCTGCCTTTTCTCTACGTGATCCTGGTGGCCGGGTCGATCGCGGGGATCGCGCTCGGGCTGATCATCTCCGCGCTCGCCCCGAATCCCGACCGTGCGAGCATCCTCGTCCCGCTGATCCTGATCCCGCAAGTCATCTTCGGCGGGCCGCTGATCGGGGGCGGAGGCGGCTTCGCCGTCCAGGCGATCTCGCAATTGATGGTCACGAAGTGGACCTGGCGCGCGCTCGGCTCGACGCTACGGCTCGATGATGTGCCCCTCCAGCCGGTAGAACTCCAGGGGTTCACACCGCTCCAGATCGCGCAACTCACGCAGCAGGGGCAGAATCCGAACCTGATCAATAATGGCGCTGGTGACCTATACTATCGGGCAGCAATCGGGGCCGATTTCAGCTTCATCCCGCCGCTCTACCTCTTCGTCCTCGGCTGCTTCATCCTGGCGTCGCTCATCCTGGTCGCACTCTTCCTGCGCCGCAAGGATGTCACCCGGTGAGGCCAGGCGCGTGCGGCGGCGCATGCAACCGGCGGCGGCGTTACGGCGTTCTATCTGACAGCCCCGGTTGAGCGCTCGGCGGCTCTTCGGCCTGGACGGCCACCGACTGGTATAGCGCCGGCCGCTTGGCGACTTGTCAAAGCGCGCCAAACACGTCACACTACGGCTATTAAGCGTTGAGCGCGGGCGTGTGAAGCACACGACACATTTTAAGGATGGGATGACTGCGACGACGCCGGCACCACGACGTATCTCACGCCGCCTGAAGATCGTCCTCAGTGTTCTCCTCACCATCGCCGTCCTCGCCGCCGCCGGTGGTGTCTACGCGAATTATCGCGTCAACCGCTTCGTCAACAATACCTTCCGCCCCGATGACAGCGGGCCGCAGATCGCGATGGTCGATACGCCGACCGCCGCACCGACGAGCAGCCCGGCGACCGCCACCGCAGCCCCCCCCACCCCCACGCACGACCCGACCGATCCGAATACGCCGACCGTGGCCCCCCCGATAGTGGCACCGGTAGCCACCGTTCCGGCGACCGCGACCATGCCAGCCGCGCCCACCGCCCTACCCTACGGCAACTCCCCGATCATCCAGCGCCTCAATGCCGGGCAGCGCGTCACCGTCCTGCTGCTCGGCTTCGGCGGGGCGGGGCACGATGGCGGCTACCTGACCGACACGCTCCAGGTGATGAGCTTCGATCCGAAGACAGGCGCGATAACGCTGATCAGCGTCCCGCGTGATCTCTGGATTCAGGTGCCGACCTATCAGGGGCGCGGCGGCTACTGGGGCCGTATCAACGAGGTCTACACCATCGGCATGGGTCAGGTGGACCGGAGCGACATGAACGTCCCGTACGCCAAGCACGATGCCGGTGGGCAACAGGCGATGAAGGCGGTATCGCAGGTATTGGGTATCCAGATCGACTACTGGATCAGCCTCGATTTCGTCGGCTTCCGCCGCTTTATCGACGCCATCGGCGGGGTTGACGTGAATGTCGAGCGGGCATTCACCGATACCGAGTATCCCAACAACGACGACGCGGATATCGATCCGAGCTATCGCACGGTGCATTTCGATGCGGGGGTACAGCACATGGATGGCGAGACGGCGATCACCTTTGCCCGCTCGCGCCACGCCCCGGAAGACGGCAGCGACTTCGGGCGCTCGCGGCGGCAACAGCTCTTGATGGAAGCGGTGAAGGACAAGGTCGTCTCGGTGGAGACGATCCCCAAACTCTTCGGCATCTTCGACGCCCTGGAAGGGCACTTGCGGATGAGCTTCTCCTTCACCGAGGCGAAGGATCTGCTCGGGTGGGGCCAGGAGCAGGCCCGCGCGAAGCGCCAGTTCGCGATCAAGGCCGTTGGCCTCGATTCGAGCAATCTCCTATCCGGCGCGACATCGGGCGGCGGGGCCTCGATCCTGCTGCCGCGCGCCGGGCAGGGCAATTACAACGCTATCAACAGTTGGGTCCAGGATTTGCTCTCTGGCAATGCTGGCGCAGCCACACCGGGTGCGACCGGCACGCCGCGCAGCGGCACACCGACGGCGACACCGTGATGCGTGCAGCGCCAGCCGTACACCTCCTGCTCGATGACACGCCGACGATCGCGCCGCTCGCCCTGGCCCTGGAACTGGGATGGGCGACCCTCCCCGCGCCCGCGCAGACGCGCCCGCGCGTCGATGCGAGCGTGGCGCGGGCGCAGCCGGACGCGCTGGTCCTCGTGCCGATAGCGGACTACGCGGTCCTGCAAGATGACTACGTGATCATCCCCGAACTCGCCTGCGGAGGGCACCACAACGCCGGGATCGTCCTGATCGGCGACCGTCGCCTCGATGCGATCGACGATCCGCTCGTCGATCTCGCCGATGTGTCGCGCGGGGCCGAGTTGCTGACGCGCGCAACGCTGCTGAAGTTCTACGGCATGACCGCCGCCGCCTGGTTGCGGGATGGCGATACGCCGCCGCCCTTCACCGGCGAGGGGACCGACCAGCGCCACACGATCGAGATTCGCGAGGGGGGCGAGGCGCTCCACCTCCTCGACGCGCCCGGCGAGGCCGAGGTTTCGGACCTGGGGCGCTCCTGGTTCGTCCTCACCGGCCTGCCGCCGGTGACGCACCTGCTCCTGGCCCCGAAGCGGCTGCTCGACACACCGGCCCTCACGGCGCTGGTGGCGGCGCTGCCGGTGGCGCTCGCCGCCGCGCACGAACGCCGTCGCGAGCTACGCCGCGACCTCACCGAGCGCTACGGCGTCTCGCGCGAGTTGCTCAACGACTTCTACAGCGACCAATTCCTGACGCTCACCGGCGACGCCCAGAAGAGCCTGCTGGCGCTCTTCCCCGCCGGAGCCTGGGGGATGGACCTGCCGACTGTCGCACACCTGAACCTCGCCCCCTGGGCGAAGCGGGTATGAAAGAGTCCGGGGGTTAAGACCCCCGGCCGGGGGTGCCGGGCGCGTCGTGTCGGTCAAGCAGCATGCGCGACTATGAGCGAAACACCGCCGCGCCGCGCCGCTACGACGCGCGATACGTCTTCGCCAGCGCCGCGTAGCGATCCGCCCCCAGATGGTGCAGAATCTGGCTTCCCTCTTCCCCATCGGTCTGCCAGAAGCCGTCGAACGCGGCCTCGTCGGCGGCGAGCGCCAGCGGCTGCCCGACGAAAAGATCGTGGTCACCGAGCCGCACCCGCTCCACCACGCCGCACTCCAGGTGCGCGAGGCACTCGGCGATCAGCGGCGGATCGACCTCGGTAGCGAGTTCCAGCGTCAGCCCTGTCGCGGCGAATTTGTCGCCAGCACGCCCGGAGATGATGCCGCACTGGTGCGTCGCCGTGATGATCTCCAGCGACGGCACGTTCAGCACGAACTGCTCCGACTTCAACAGGAACTCGTGCGTCAGGCGACCGGGATAGATCGCTACCCCGATCAGGGGCGGATCGAGCGACACCGGCGCGGCCCATGCCACCGCCATCACGTTCGGCTGTCCGCGATACTGCGTCGTCAGCAAGGTGACAGGGCCGGGACTGAGCAGGCGTGTCGCCATCCGCAGATCGAGTGCCTGTTTCGCCATGAGGGCTCCCTCCGAGTGGGCGGAGTGGGCGGAGTGGGCGAGTGGGCCAGTAAGGGGTACGGGAGTAGTCGTGATAATCGGCTTTCTTCCGTCTTCCCTACCGGCCCACTCGCCCACTCCGCCCACTCGTCATCACTTCATACACATCCCGATACTGTCGGGCGACGTGGTCCCAGGTGTAGCGTGCCAGCGCGCGCGCGCGACCGGCCTCGGCCAGCGCGCGGCGGCGGGGCGCGTTGTCGAGCAGACCTTGCAAGGCGGCGGCGAGCGCGGGGGCATCCCCTTCCGGCGTGACGAGCCCGGCGTCGGCGATCACGCGCGGGATCTCGCCGGAATCGGAACCGACGACGGCCACGCGCGAGGCCATCGCCTCGATGATCACCCGCCCGAATTGCTCCTTCCAGGTGGGGATCGTCAGCGATGGCACCGCCAGCACATCGAGCCGCCGCAACCAGGACGGCACCGCGCTCGATGGCACCTGCGGGACGAACTCGACCCGCGCGGCGATCCCCAGCCGTACCGCTTGCTCGCGCAGCGCCCCTTCCTGATCGCCCCCGCCGACGATCAGAATACGCCAATCGCCGCGCAGGGTCGCCGCCGCATCGAGGAGGATGTGGGCACCCTTCTCACGCACCAGGCGCCCCAGGAAGCCGATCGTGAAGGGGCCGGTGCGGCCCTGTTCCTCGCGCGGCGGGTAGAGGGCGGGGTCGATCGCCAGCGGGACGATCGCGGTCGGCCCCGCGAAGCCGCGCCGCGCCAACACCGCCAGCGCAGCGGTGTTCCCGGCGATCGCGGCGGCGGCGTGGCGGTGCGTGTAGCGCTCGAAGAGGCTGAAAGGCGGCGGATAGTCGCGATAAACGGTCGCCCAGGTGACGAAGAGGGCGCGCGCGCGGACCCGTTCCGCCCAGAAGAAGGCTTCGGCGGTCGCCAGATTGAACGGCTCCTCGTCCACATGGAAGATGTCCGGGCGCACCCGCCGCACGATCGAGCCGAGCGTGGGATAGCAATGCGTGTGATGGTGGCCGTTGAACCAGATCGGCGCGACGATCAGCTCGTAGCCCGCCGTATGCGCCCGCTCGAGCGGCTGCACGCCGGAGCGCGCCTCCCGCCAGGAGGGCGGCACGATCACCGTCAGGTCGAGCCCTGGCAGCGCCGCCAGCGCCTCGGCTTTCTTCTGGTACGCGCCATTGACCAGCGCCTTGTGCAGCAGGAGGACTTTCATCGGCGGGGGCCGAAGCATGATGATAGGGGTACGGATGGGCGAGATATGCTGTAGCGCCACGCCAGCGAGCGGAAAAGCTTACCGCGCACCGACGACCGCCCTCTTCTTGCCACGGCTCGTGGCCGCCGCGCGACTCAGGGTTTCCTCATAGGCCGCAGCGGTCAGTTGTGCCGTCCGTGCCCAGGTGAATGCTCCCGCCTGGGCGAGCGCCCGGCGGCGCAGCTCGCGGCGCTCGTGCGGCGTCGCCATGACGAAGGCGATCGCCGCGCCGAACTTCTCCGGGGTCGGCTCGATCAGCAGCCCCCCCTCGCCCACCACCTCCGGCAGGCTGGAGCGATCGGACGAGATGGTCGGCGTGCCGCAGCGCATCGCTTCCAGCGGCGAGATGCCGAAGCCCTCATAGAGGCAGGGGTAGGCGTAGAGTTCGGCGGCGTTCAACAGCGCCAACTTCTCCTCCTCGCTGATCCGCCCGGTCAGCACCGTGACATCGGTCAGCTTGCAGGCCGCGATCGTCGGGACGAGATCGGGGAAACGATCGGGGTGGTCGCTGTGCGGCGCACCGGCGATCACCAGTTGCGTCCCCACCGGCAGCTGCGGCTGCGCCAGGGCGAAGGCACGGATCAACGTCGCCAGATTCTTCCGCACGTCAAGCCCGCCGACGTTGAAGACGAATGGCCCGCTGATGCCAAACTTCGCGCGCGCGGCGGCGATCGTCGGATCGTCCGGCGGCAGCGGGCGATAGAAATCGCTGACGGCGAGCGGGATGGCGCGTACACGCTCGCGCGGGATCCCGAGATAGTGTTCCAGATCGCCCGCCGAGTGGTCCGAATCGGTCAGGATCAGCTCGGCGCGCGCGGCGGTGTAACAGGCGAGACGATAGTAGGCTTGCATCTGGCGGGTGTTCATATAGACCGGGAAGACGAGCGGCACCAGATCGTGGATCGTGACCAGATGCGGTCGGTCGCGCCGCAGCGGCACCGAATGGTACGGCACATGGACGAGGTCGACCCCGGCGCGGCGGGTGGCGCGCGGCAGCCCGATCTGCTCCCACCAGAGCTTGCGCGCCTTCCCCGTGGCGCAACGGGCCGGGGGCTCCTCGATGATGACCTCACCCGGCGGCAACTCGGGCAGCGTCGCGCGCGGTCCGGCCAGCAGCATCACCGGCTCGATGCCGGGCAGGCCACGCTGGAACTCATGCCAGAGGGCGCGGACGTATTGCCCAACCCCGGTCGTCGGTTCCAGATACGCGGTCCCATCGTAGCCTACGCGCACTACAGCCCTCCCTCACCTTTCTGTCGGACCATTATCCGCGCCGGGGCGATGGAGTTCAAGGGATATGGTGGTGGCGATCACGGCACGGAGGCATACATACGGCGGCGAAGGGCGGTATACTTCGTGCGATGGCGGGGGAATAGCGGGGGCGGCAACGCCGTTACCTACTACAGAAGTCCCGCGTTGGGGCCGCGGGATGGCCGCAGTTGGCCCCGCGCGAGACAATAGGAGGAAAGAAGAGACATGGCGAAGCCACAACCGGTCACCGACGCCACGTTCGAGGAGCAGGTCTCCAAGGCGCAGGGCAATGTCCTCGTCGACTTCTGGGCGGAATGGTGCGGCCCCTGCCGGATGGTCGGCCCGGTACTCGACGAGATCGCCACGGAGCAGGGTGAGAAGCTGACGGTGCTCAAGCTGGACATCGACGAGAACCAGCGTGTAGCAGGGCAGTTCGGCGTGATGAGCATCCCGACGATGATCCTCTTCAAGGATGGTCAGCCGGTGAAGCAGATCGTCGGCGCGAAGCCGAAGGCCGCGCTTATGCGCGACCTGGCCCCGTACCTCGGCTAAACGCCGAACCGCAACGCGGCGCGGACGCGCCCGACGGGGGTTCCTGTCGGGCGCATCTTTTTGCATACATTTACAGCCATGACATTCCACTATGCCTGGCGATAAAGCAGAGGGGGGCGACGCGCAATGCGTCGCCCCCCTCTTGCGGTGCATGAACTCATGCTCACTGCTGCGCGACGTTCGCCGCCACGATCTTCCGGGTGCCGTTCTCGGTCCCGATGGAATATGTCCCCTTATAGGTCTGGATCGAGCCGTCGCTCTGCGTTGCGGTGAGCGTCAGCGTGACCTCGTAGCTGACACCCTGTTGCGTCGAGCCGCCGATCAGGATCTGGGTCGCCTGGACCTGCGCGGTGTTGGCGTAGCCCGTTGCGAAGGCGTCGTAGGGCTGCTGCCCCTGCAAGGTCGCGCCCAGTGCCGCATAGGCCGCGCGATAATCCCTGGCATTGATCGACCCGAAATAGCCCATCAGCACGTTCGCCGCCGCCTCGGGCTGCGGGCCGCTGGTGAAGCCCTGATAGCTGAGCGTCGAGGGCTGCGCGTCACCCAGGCAAGGCGGGACGCTGATACCCTGCCTGACGGCGATCGGATTACCATCCGGTATGGTCAACACGAAGCTCAGGCTGTCGGCATTCGGGCCGCAGTAGTTGGTCCAGCGCACCGGCACGGAGATGAACTGTCCGCGCCCCGCCGCCGCGATGCCGACGGTGCCCGGCGCACCCTGCGGGCCGTTGATAGTGACCGGTGCCGCGTTGCCGCTGCCATCGACGACCTGGAGTTGCGGCGCACCGGCCAGCGAGCAGGACGTGGTGGTGGTGTTGATCAGGTGGATATTGCCGTCCCGCGCCCCGGCACCCGCACCCATGACCAGATCGGCGCGGAGCGCGCCGGTGGTGCAGGGAGCAACGACCTGATTCACCGTATTGGCGTAGATGTTCCGCCCGAACTGCCCGAGCAGCACATCGTATGGCGCGGCATTCTCCGGGTGCGCCTCGAAACGCGCGCGCTCGAAATACTGCACCTGATAGGTGTTACCGTCCTCCAACTTCTCGGAGATGACCTCGCTCAGGGGATAGCCGAACTGTGCCAGGCCACCGTTCCCCTGCCAGTAGGCCAGGAAAGCGCCGGAGATGTTGTGTCCGGTTTCCGAGAAGAACGTCGCGCCCGACCCCTGCACGACCGGCGGATCGGCGGGATGCAGTTGCCGCCCGAACTGGCCGAGGAGCACGCGGCTCGTGTCGCCGTTCTCGGGGTGATACTCGTAGCGCGCGCGCTCGAAGTATTGCACCGCGTAAGGTTGCCCATTCTCCAGATTCTGCACGATCTCGTCGCTGATCGGATAGCCATTGATCGCCAGCCCGCCATGATCCTGCCAGTACTGGGAGAAGAGCGGGTTCACGCACTTGCCGGTCTCCGCGAAACACCGCCGCCCCTCGGCGGCGCTCGCGGTCGGCATCCAGGCGACGAAGACCGCCGCGAGCAGCGCCACCGCGACAAGCAGCGACGATACGCGACGTATAGGTTGGACCATGCCCATCCTCCTTCTCCGGTCACGGTGGCCGTCGTCAACCGGGGCGTCGTTGCCCCACCGAGAACAACGCACGAGCAGCGCCATAGTTATGGTCGGCGGGGACATTCGCGCCGCCTTGAGGGGAACCGGGACTGAAGTACCCCGGAGGGCAGCCGCTGCCCCGGAGGGCAGCCACTACTCATGAAGGGCACACTGTCCCGGCTGCATGGCCTGCGGCCACGAAATCCCGTCCGGGGACTGGGGCTACGTCGCAGGGTCGAGTATTCTGAGTGGCGCTGTGGCACCGACGAAGAGCGGGGCGGGTGGCCTTTCGACCACCCGCCCCGCCGTTACTCGCCGTGTCTGTCGCGCCCTACCGGTCGCGCAAGCGCCGGATGAAGGGCGGAAACTCGTACTCGTCGCCGCGCTGGCCGGGAGCCTGCGGGCGCTCGATACCCCGCTCGGGCATCGGCTGCGAGCGCTCGGGCGGCTGCTGGCGCTCCGTGCGCTCCGGCGGCGACATCTGCGGCCCGCGTGCGGGGGGCAGATTGTTGCCGAAGCCGGACGAGAAGGGCTGGTTGAAGCCGGTGCCGCCACGCCCGCCAGGGGAGACGGAGCTACCGCCGAGCGAGCGCACCTTGCCGCGCGCCTCGTCGAAGCCGGTCGCGATCAGCGTGATCTGGACATCTTCGCCCATCGACTCGTCGATCGTCGCGCCGAAGATGATGTTGGCATCCGGGTCGGCGGCCTCGGCGATGACGCGCGCCGCCTCGTCGAGTTCCACCATCCCCAGGCTGCTACCGCCGGTGACGTTGTAGAGGACGCCGGTCGCCCCTTCGATGGAGATCTCCAGCAGCGGGCTCTCGATCGCCATCCGCGCCGCATCGACCATGCGGGACTCGCCGGAACCGCGACCGATCGCCATCAGGGCCGAACCGGCCTCCTGCATGATGCTCTTCACGTCGGCGAAGTCGAGGTTGATGATCCCCGTCTTGGTGATCAGATCGGAGATGCCCTGGATACCCTGGCGCAACACATCGTCCGCGTGGCGGAACGCCTCCAGGAAGGGGGTGTTCTTGTCCACCAGCTGCAACAACCGCTGATTCGGGATCGTGATCAGGGTGTCCACATGCTCCTTGAGCATCGCGATCCCCTGCTCCGCGATCGCCTTGCGCCGGTTCCCCTCGAAGTCGAAGGGCTTGGTGACGACGCCGACCGTCAGCGCGCCGACCTCTTTCGCGATCTGCGCGATGATCGGCGAAGCCCCGGTGCCGGTGCCGCCACCCATCCCGGCGGTGACGAAGATCATGTCCGCGCCGCGCAAGGAGTCGAACAGCGCCTCGCTGCTCTCCTCGGCGGCCTTGGAGCCAACTTGCGGGTTACCGCCCGCGCCGAGCCCCTTGGTCAGCTTGTCGCCGATCCGCAGCGAAACTGGCGAGCGCGAGTGGACCAACGCCTGCGCGTCGGTGTTGACGGTGATGAACTCGACACCCTGGACGCCAGCTTCGATCATGCGATTGACCGCGTTGCTGCCACCGCCCCCGACGCCAATCACCTTGATATGCGCGAAATTTTCGATGTCGCCGAACGAGAACGATGTTCCGTACATGCGCGGTCCTCCTGACACTGTCTTACCCCCTGCACTGCGGCCTGCTCGATACCCCCCGCGACCCTCGGGAAGGCGACCTCGACGCGGCGGGCTCATGGCAACAACTCGCGGAACCAATCGGTCCACCCGCCACCGCTCGCGCGGCGTCCCTTACTTGGAGAACGCGCGGCACGGCGCGGCGTTGCGGCAAGGTAATGTTGTTGGGCCAGTCCCCACTGCGCCAACCCGACGGCGGTGGCGAAAGCCGGGCCACCGAGCGACTCCCCCAACCCGGCGAGTTTACGCGGCGAGCCGACCCGCGCGCGCATGCCCACCACCTGACGGGTCAACTCCGCGATCTCCGGCAGTTGCGCCGTGCCACCGGTGAGGACGATCCCGCCCGGCAGCGCGCCATCGTAGCCACACTCGCGCAGTTCTTTCCGCACGAGCGTCAACAACTGCTCCAAACGTGCCTCGATCACTTCGTGTGTCGTGCGCCGCGAGACGCGCAGGGCTGCGCCATCGAACCCTTCGACTTCGAGCTGATCGCCGGTGCCGCTGTCGTCACTATCCGCGACGCCGGGGAGCGGCAGCGCACGCCCGGCGGTGATCTTCAGTTGCTCCGCCGACTCGAAGGGCACCTGCAAGACGATCGACAGATCGTTCGTCAGGTGATTGCCGCCGAGCGGCAGCACGGCGGTGTGCCAGATCGCGTCCTCCACGAAGACGGCGATGTCGGTCGTCCCCGCGCCGATGTCGATCAGGGCCACGCCCATCTCGCGCTCGGCGGGGGTCAGCGCCGCCTCCGCTGCGGCCAGCGGCTCCGGCACCAGCGCGTCGAGCGCCACCTCGACCCGCTCCAGCACCCGGTTGATGTTGCGGATCGCGGTCGTCGCACCGCTGACGACATGGGCCTCCACTTCGAGGCGGGTGCCGCTCATGCCGCGCGGATCCGCGACCCCCTCCTGGCCGTCGATGATGTAGATACGCGGCAGGACGTGCAGCACTTCGCTGTTCGTGGGCAGCGGCACCGCGCTGGCGGCGTCTAACACGCGCGCTACCTCGGTCGGGGTGATCTCGGGCTGCTGACGCGGCAGCGCGACGACGCCGCGCCCGTTCAGTGAATGCAGATGCGCGCCGGAGATACCGACGTAGGCGGAGAGGATGCGGTAGCCGGAGTTGCGCTCGGCACGCTCCACCGCGCGCGCCACCGCCGCTGCGGCCTCGTCGAGGTCGGTGACCATCCCTTTGGCCATGCCGCGCGCCGGGCAGAGCCCAACACCGACGATCGAGGTACGGCCATCAGCGAGCCCCTCCGCGACGATCGCGCAGGCTTTGCTCGTCCCCAGATCGATCGCGACGACCGCGTGACCGCTCGGCATGGGGTCGTCCTCGCTTGCGCCCACCGCGCAATACCGTGCAACGTGGGCTGACCCATGTTGCCTCGCTGACACCTGCACAAGAGCCAGTATACCATAATGAATGGTCAACCTGGCCCTTCGGGAGTGTCCGTACACAGTGTAACGGACACTTCGCGTCAGGTCAACTACCGGTGCATCTTTTTCGTGCATTCAGCGGGATCGCCGCACCGATAGTCCGCGCCATACCCCATCGCCACCCCGCGGTATGCGGCAGCGATCCGGTGGGTACACAAGCAGATCAATGAGGCGGGCGGGCTCAGCGGGCGGGGAAGAAGGGGCGCTCGGGATCGGTGACATCGAGGACGGTCCAACTCTGCTCGGTGCGGATCACCTCGCCGCTCGCCGCCAGCTTCTCCGCCAGCCGGGTCGGCGGGCCGAGCAGGATCTGGCGCGCGGCGGTCGCCTGCGCGCCGCCCGGCGTGAGGATCGTGAGGCCGCTGGCGGGCGAATAGTCGATCTCCGAAACCGTCACCCCGTAGCTGCTCGCGTCGCGCGCGATCGTCGGCGTCGCGGCGACGATCTCCGGCGCGATTTGCGTGCCGATGGTCGGAGCATCGCCATCGCGCGCCACCACCTGCGGCAGCCCGCGCGCCACCCCTTCCGCCGGATCAACGGCCAGTACGAAACCGCTCTGATCGACGAGGAAACGGGTGTCGCCCGCCTGCCAGATTGCGGCGGGCTGGCGCTCGACGAGCCGCACCACGAGGCGGTCGGGGAGCGCGCGCTCCACCTGCGCCTCGCGGACGGTCGGGAGGGCGATCAGGCGCTCGGCGATCCCCTGCGTATCGACCGTGAAGATGTTGTGCCCTTGCACCCCGCCCACCGCCGCGACTTGTTGCGGCGTGGTCAGCGCCGCGCCGCTGAGATCGAGGCGGCGCACGGCCAGCAGATCGGAGCCGAGGAAGGCGACGATCGCCACCCCGCAGGCGAGCGCGAGGAGCAGGGCGGCGAGTTGCCCGGTCGCCCAGACCGCGTGGAGCCGATCGCCGAGGCGCGGGCCACGCCGGGAGGGGGTGCCGGGCGCGACCGCACCGCGCGGCACCGCGCGCCCGGCGGGCTTGCGCGTCCGTCCCACCGCCGCAGGGGCGTCGCGACGCGAGCCCTGCTCAGACCCTGCCATGCGCGCCAGCCCTTCCCCACGCCACCGTCGCACCGCTCACAGGCGCTCGCGCTTCTCGGCATGACGCTCGATCGCGTAGCCGATCAATCGCTCGACCAGTTCGGCGAAGCGCAGGCCACTCGCCTCCCACATCTTCGGATACTGGCTGATCGCGGTGAAACCGGGGATCGTGTTGATCTCGTTCAGCAGGATCCGATCGGTGCCCCGTTCGAAGAAGAAATCGACGCGCGCCATCCCGGCGCAGTCGATCGCGCGATAGGCCCGGATCGCCAGCGCCCGCAACTCCTCCGTCTTCTCGGCGGGGATGCGGGCGGGGAGGATGAAGACCGCGCCGTCATCGTCGACGTATTTCGCGGCGTAATCGTAGAACTCCCCGGCAGGCTCGATCTCGCTGATCGCCGAAGCGAGCGGATCGTCGTTGCCGAGGACGCTGATCTCCAACTCGCGCGCGTCCACCCCGCGCTCGATGACCAGCTTGCGGTCGTAGGCGGCGGCGAGGTCGAGCGCGGCGGGGAGCGCACCGGCGTCCTTCACCTTGGTGATCCCCACGCTCGACCCCATGTTGGCCGGCTTGACGAAGCAGGGGAAACCGAGTTCGTCGGCGATCTGTGCCTCGATCGCGGCACCATCGCGCTTCCAGTCGCGCGTGAGGATCGTGAGCCACGGTGCCTGCGGGATGCCCGCCTGCGCCAGCACCACCTTCGTCAGCGCCTTGTCCATCGCCACCGCCGAGGCGAGCACGCCCGCGCCGACATAGGGCAGATCGGCCAGTTCCAGCATCCCCTGGACGGTGCCATCCTCGCCGCGCGGTCCGTGCAGCACCGGGAAGACCACATCGAGCGGCCCGGCGGCGATACCGCTCTCCTGGCCGCCCGCGAAGATCGGCGGGGTGGCGGTGCCGGTCGTCGTCAGCCGCGTATCGGCGGGTACTTCCGACATGCCAGCACGCCCTTCGAGGCGGGCGAGTTCGGAGCCCGCTTCGAGTTGCGTCAGCGGATCGCCCCCGGTCAGCCAGCGCCCCTCGCGCGTGATCCCGACCGGCACGACCTCGTAGCGCGCCGGGTCGAGCGCCGCCATCACCGCCCGCGCGGAACGGAGCGACACATCGTGCTCGCCGGAACGTCCCCCGAAAATGACCCCCACGCGGATTTTGCGTCCTCCCACAATCCCCCCAGTCGGTGAATGACGAATGACGAATGACGAGTGACGAATAAGGTCGGAACAGGAGTCGCAGAGACACAGAGAACGAAACGGGGAAGAGATACAAAAAGGTACGCAGGGATTGTCCGTCTTCCCTTGCTCGCTCACCCCGTCACCACTCGCCGATGAACTCCACTTCGGTTTCCAACACAATGCCGGTCTGCTCGCGCACGGTCGCCTGCGCGTGGCGGATCAGGGCCAGCACATCGGCCCCCCGCGCGCCGCCCGCATTGACGATGAAGTTCGCGTGCAGGACCGAAATCTGCGCGCCGCCGATCTGATGGCCCTTCAATCCCATCTGCTCGATCAAGAGCCCGGCGTAGGTGCCGGGCGGATTCTTGAAGATCGATCCGGCACATGGCTTGCGCGGCTGGTACGCCTTGCGCCAGGCGGCGTGCTCATTCGCCAGGGCCAGCAGCGCCTCGCGGTCACCGCGCCGCAGCCGCAACGTCGCCGCGACGACCAACGTCGCGGCGGGGCGCTCGTCGCGCTCACCGGAACGCAGGCGCGTATGCCGATAGCGCGCCGCGAGCCACGCGCGCTCGTGTGTCCGCTCGACGCCGTCCGGCCCCATGACCATGACCGACTCGATATTGTCGATCATCTCCGTGCCGTGCGCGCCCGCATTGTTCGCGATCGCGCCGCCGACCGTCCCCGGCAGCCCGACCGCCCAATCGAGCCCGGCCCACCCTTGCTCGCAGCACCAGCGCGCCACGCCGGAGAGGGTCCGTTGCGCCGGGACACGCAGCCGCACCGCCTCCCCCTCTTCGAGGATCTCGATCGGGACGCGCTCGGCGCGATAGGCGATCACCAAGCCGCGCACCCCCCGGTCGGCGCAGAGCAGATTGCTACCGCCGCCGAGGATCGTCACCGGCAGCGCCGCCTCGCACGCCCAGGCGAGCGACGCGCGCAACGAGGCGGCATCGGCGGGGCGGGCCAAGAAATCGGCGGGTCCGCCGACGCGGAAACTGGTGTACTTCGCCACCGGCTCATCCCGCAGAATCTGGAGTTCGGCGGGCGGGTTGGCGTCGCTGGTCGGCTGCCAGGCCGGATCGAGGCTCTCCGCGCCGTCCCCCGGCAAGGCCGTGTTATCGTCGTAAGCCATCGAGTACCATCGCTCCGATCTCGGTCACATCCCCCGCGCCCAGCGTCAGTATCACCGCGCCGGGTGCCAGTCGCCCGACGACCCGTTCGCGCAGCAGGAGGGCCGCCGCATCCGCCGGGCGTCCGGCGCGCAGCGCGCGCGTCGGGTCCGGCAACAGGGGAAGGATAGCATCGGCGCTGACCCCGAGGGTATCGGTTTCGCGGGCGGCGTAGATGTCGAGCAGCACGATCCGGTCGGCGAGGGCGAGCGCCGCCGCGAATTCGTGCAGCAGGAGTCGCGTGCGCGAGTAGGTGTGCGGCTGGAAGACGGCCCAGATCGGACGGTCGGGGTAATGCTCGCGCACGGCGCGGAGATTGACCGCGATCTCGGTCGGATGATGCGCGTAATCGTCCACGACCGTGATCCCGTCCACCTCGCCCACCAGCTCGAAGCGCCGCCCGGTGCCGTGGAAACCGCCGAGCGATCGCGCCGCCACCTCCGGCGCGACCCCGACCGCCGCCGCCGCCGCCAGCGCCGCCAGCGCGTTCTGGCGATTGTGCTCACCCGGCACGGCCAGCGCCAGGGTCGCCACCACCGCGCCGTCGCGCAGGACCAGATCGCTGTCACCATTCGGCACGATCCGCCAGTCGGCCCGCTCCGCGCGCCCGTAGGTCTGGATCGCGACCCCGGCGGCGGTATCGATCAGGGGGCGCAGGGCGACGCAGCCGGGATCATCGGCGGAGAGGACGATGGTGCCGCCCGGCCCGACCTGCCATAAGAAGGCCAGATAGGCTTCCTGCATCGCCCCGAAAGTCGGGTAGATGTCGGGGTGATCGTGTTCCAGCGTGGTCACGATCGCCACCTCGGGGAAGAGTTGCAGGAACGAGCGATCGTACTCATCGGCCTCAACGACGACCAGATCGCCGCCGCCCGGTCGGGCATTCGTCCCGAAGTCTTGCAGGATCGCGCCGACGAAGAAGCTCGGATCGCGCCCCGCATCGATGCAAATCTTCGCCAGCATGGCGCTCGTGGTCGATTTGCCGTGCGTCCCGGCGACCGCCAGTCCGCGCCGCACGTTGGCGATCAGGCCGAGCAACGCCGCCCGCTTCAGCGTGGCGATCCCCGCCGCCCGCGCCGCCGCCAGTTCGGGATTCTCGTCGCGCACCGCCGCGCTGTAGACGACGAGCGCGGCCCCCGCGACGGTGGCTGCGGCGTGACCGATCGTGACGCCGATCCCCTCGCCCGCGAGCGCCGCCGTGATCGGCGAGGGCGCGGCGTCGCTGCCGGTCACCCGATAGCCCCACAGCGCGAGGACGCGCGCGAGGGCGCTGGTGCCGATCCCGCCGATCCCGATGATGTGGATCCGCGCGCCCGGTGGCGGCAATACGCCGGTAGCGGTGCCGGTGAGCGGTGGCCGCGCTGCCCCGCGAGCTGGCTTCTCGATCACACGCCCCTCCCCATGATCACTTCGCGCCATCCTTCCCACCCTTTGCGCCGGACATGACGCGGGTCAGGGTGAAAACGAGGACGATCACCACCGCCAGCATACCGAGCAGGCCCGGCCACGACGCGAGGAGCGTATTGGTCGTCGGTGCGCCGAAGATCACCGCAGCGCCGGAGAACGAGGGAATCACCAACCGCACGGTGCCGTCATCCTGGCGGGCGGCGAGGAAACTCGTCGCCAGCCAGCTGATCACCAGGGCGACATTCAGCCCACCGAGGAGGATCGCCAGAACCCGCCAGAGACCTTTGCTTTTCTCCCCCTTGCCGAGGAAATGTCCCAGCGCGTAGGCCAGCGACACGAAGATCAGGAAGGCCAGCAGCGCCGCCAACGGGCGCGCTGCGGTGTCGAAGCGGAACGGCTCGCCGCCGGTGTCGCGCCCCAGGAGCGCTTGCGCGGCGCGCTGGAAAGCGGCGATCAGCCGTTCCAGCACGGGCAGCAGGACCGTCTCCGGGCGCGCGACGACGAACAGCGTCACGATCAGCGCGCCGAAGGTCCAGGCTTCGTCTTTCCAACCACGCCGGAGGCCGATCCACGCCCCGAAGAGGAGGATCGGCAAGAGAACGACCAGGGGTGGGACGGTCAGGGTCGGCATCGCACATCTCCGTAAGCAACGAACCGCGATCGTGAGCGCGCGGTATCAGGCACGCGGCACCCGACGCGCGGGCGGACGAGCACGGCCAGCGGTGGCGGGTGGACTCGCCCGCGTAGGCTTGGGACGGGCGGGGCGCTCGTCCGGCAACGCCCCCTCATTGGTCTGCCGCGAGACATTGATCAGCACCCCCACCAGCGACAGCACCACGATGAGCGAGGTGCCGCCGTAGGAGATGAACGGGAGCGGCACCCCGGTGAAGGGGATGGTGGTGGTGATCCCGCCGATGTTGATCATCGCCTGGAAGACGATGCAGGAGATGATCCCGGTCGCCAGCAAGGCACCGAAGGTATCGGGGGCACGGAAGGCGGTCCGGTAGCCGCGCACCGCCAGCAACAGGAAGAGCGCCAGCAGGCAGGCGCAGCCGATGAAGCCCAACTCCTCGCCGATCACCGCGAAGATCGCGTCGGTGTGCGCCGCCGGGAGCCAGCCGTACTTCAGCCGACTCGCGCCCAACCCGACCCCGAAGAGCCCCCCCGAGCCGAAGGAGAAGCGCGCCTGGATCAGTTGCCAGCCACCCGGCAGTGTCCAGAGATCGGCCTCCGGGCGCAGGAAGAGGAGCAGCCGATCGCGCCGATACGGCGCGGCGATCGCCAGCACAACGAACGCGAACGCCCCGGAGAAGAGGAAGAGCAAGAATTGCCGTACGTTCGCCCCGGCGACCAGCAGCATCGTGATCCCGATGATCGCCAGCAACGAGGACGAGCCGAGGTCCGGTTCGAGCATCACCAGGAAGATCATCCCACCGAGGATCACCGCGAAGGGGATGATCCCGGTGCGCCAGTTCTGCAACTTCAGGCCACGCTTCGTCAGCCAGTCGGCGATGTAGAGGATCAGCGCCGCCTTCGCCGCCTCGCTCGGTTGGAACTGCGGCAGCGGTCCCAGGTTCAGCCAGCGCCGCGCGCCGACCTCGGTGCCGACCCCGATGTGCGGGATCAGCACCAGGATCAGCGACACAACCGAGATCACCAGCACGGGGATGGAGTAGCGCCGCCAGAAATGATAGTCGATCCGCGACATCAGGTAGCAGGCCGCGCCGCCGACCGCCACCCACAACGCCTGCTTCTTCAGGAAGGCGAGGGTTCCGCCGCCGTCCGGCAGATCGATGGCGAAGGTCGCGCTGAAGATCGTCACCGTGCCGAAGACGACCAGCGCCATCATCGTCACGATCAGCCAGTAGTCGGGCGCGTGGGGCGTGCGCGTGAACATCCGCGCGAAGAGGCCGTCCTGCGGCGCGGGCGCGGACTGCCCCGCCACCCGGCGCGCGGCGGGGCGGACAGCTTCGCGGGTTGTCGCGCGCCCGACCTCCCGAATCTGCGCCATCAGCGCCCCCCCTCTGTCGTCGCGGCCAACCCTGCGACCGCCGCGCGGAAGGTATCACCCCGATGGAACTCGTTGCGGAACATCCCGAACGAGGCGCAGGCGGGCGACAGCAGGACCACATCACCCGCCACGGCGAGCCCGGTCGCCCGCGCGACCCCCGCTTCCATGCTCTCCTCGGGTCCGTGGATGCGCGCCGGATCGAGGCCCGCCGCGATCAGGCGCGCGGTCAGGCGCGGGGTCGCGGCACCGCGCAGGGTGACGACCGCTTTGACACGCGGCGCGACCGCCGCCGCGAACGCCGCGAAGTCGGCGTGTTTCTCCGAGCCACCGGCGATCAGGATCGTCGGGCGCGTCATCGCCGCGACCGCCGCCGCCGCCGCCGCCGGGGCGGTCGCGGTGGTGTCGTTGATGTAGGCGATCCCGGCGATCTCACCGAGCGATTCGAGCCGATCCCTGACCCCGGTGAAGCGCGACAGCCCCGCCTCGACCGCCGCGAACGGTGCGCCGAGGGCCAGCGCCGCCAGCCCCGCCGCCAGCGCATTCAGCGCATTGTGCTCGCCGGGGAGGCGCAGGGCGGCGCGCGGCGCCGCCCATTCCACCCCGCCGAAACGCCACTGGAGTTGTCCAGCGGCGAGCCACGCGCCGTCCCCACCCCGGTCCGCGCGACCGAAGGGGAGAACGCGGGCCGCCGTCGCCTCGCGAAAGGCCCAGACGAGCGGATCGTCGGCGTTCAGGATGGCGTAGTCGTCGGCCCCCTGCGCCCGCACGATACCGCGCTTCGCCTCGGCGTAGTCGTCCATCGTCGCGTAGCGGTCGAGGTGATCGGGCGAGAGGTTGGTGACGACCGCGACGTGCGGGCTCAGCCCGTACTCCGCCAGCCCTTCGAGTTGCCAGCTCGATAACTCGATCGCGACCGGCGTCTCGGGGCCAATATCCGGCAGTTGCTCCAACGCCGAGACGCCCATGTTCCCCGCCACCACGGCGTCGGGTCGCCAGGCCGCAAGAATCGCCGCGCAGAGGCTTGTGGTGGTCGTCTTCCCCTTCGTGCCGGTCAGGCCGAGGATCGGAGCGGGGCAGAGGCGGAAGAAAAGGCTCATCTCCATCTCGACCGCCACGCCCGCCGCCCGCGCCGCCGCCAGCAGGGGCGACTCGCGCGGGACCGCCGGGTTGCGGATGACGAGATCGGCGGCGGTGAAGTCGGCGGGGCGATGCTCGCCGAGGACGTAGGCGATCGGTAGATCGGCGAGGCGGCGCAACGGCTCGGCCAACTGCTCCGCAGGGCGCAGATCGGTCACGGTGACCGCCGCCCCCTCGCTCGCGAGGAAGCGCGCCACACCGAGCCCGCCGCCATGCACGCCGAGGCCCATCACCAGCGCGCGCCGCCCGGCGAAGCGCCCCTTTTTCAGCCTTCCTTCCGCCATGCCCGGCACCTTTCCGGCGACGACCCCGCGCGGGGGTGATAGCGCGCCATTATGTACGTACAGGATTGTAGCCGCATACGCGGAGGGGCGCAAGCCGCCGTGGCGGATCGCCGCCGCCGCCGAGGAAACCCCGATGCCTTGCCGTGCCTGAATGGGAATCCTACCTTGCCGACACGAACCCCTGGTACATCAATAACGTACCGACCCTTGAATTTTATCGCTCGGCGCTCAGGCACTTGACAACCCACCCGCATCCCATTATTATGTCATAATGACAGTCTTACAGACCTACAGGAAGGGGATAGGGTGTACGAGTTGCTGCTGCTCGCACTCCTCACGCGCAAACCGATGCACGGTTACCTCTTCATCCGTGTGATCAACGACATGATCGGACCGTTCGCGAAGGTCAGCAACGGGCGACTCTACCCCCTGCTGACGCAACTCGAGGCGAGCGGCATGATCGCGACGGTGGCAGAGGAGGGGCGGCAACGCACGTTCGCGATCACCGAGCAAGGTCGCGCCCGTTTCCACCGGCTGATGCTGGATACCACCTCGAATCCCGGCGACTACGCGCGCCTCTTCTGGCTCAAGGTGCCGTTCTTCGAGGTGCTCACCGGCGGCGAACGGCTTTATCTGATTGATCACTATCTCAACTATTGCCAGGCCCATCTCGTCCATCTCGACGGGGAATTGACGGAGATGGAAACGTACGCGTTGCAGCAGCGGTACATGACGCCGAGTCAGATCGCGGCGACAGTCCAGGCCATTCGTCATCTGCACAATCAGTGGCACCTCGACTACAACGATGTGCTCGCCTTGCGCGCGGCGGAGGTGGGCCGGATCGAGCTGGCGGATGGGGCGACACACGGCGAGTCGGCTCCGGCTCCCGTCGAGCGCGCGGAATAGCGCGGATATAGAAAGAGGAGGGCCGCTATGACACGGATCGCGTTCGGGCTGGGCACGAGCATCGTCGTCGCACATGACGAGGGGGGCACCTGGCAAGCGCATGAGCAGCTCGGCAACACCACCGTCCCCGGACCGGCGGGGAGGACCGCGCAGATCCGCGAGATACCGACGCTGGTGGCGGACCCGCTCCAGCCGCGCCGTGTCTATGTCGGAGCCTATCCGAGCGGGCTGTGGCGCAGCGACGATGGCGGCGACAGCTGGCGGGATGTCGGCGCGGGCATCGGGCTGCGCGGGGCGATGAGCATCGCGGTGAGCCCCTGGGAACGGGTCGGGGAACAGGGCGTCGTCTACGTCGGCACCGAGCCCAGCGCCCTCTTCCGCTCCGAGGATGGCGGCGAAAGTTGGGAGGCGCTGCCGGATCTCACCACCCTCCCCTCCGCCGGGGAATGGTCATACCCACCCCGGCCCACCACGCACCACGTCCGCTGGATCGAATTCGACCCGCGCGACGAGGAACGCCTGTACGTCTGCATCGAGAATGGGGCGTTGCTCCGCAGCCGCGATCGGGGGGCGCACTGGCAGGATCGCACGCCCGATGGCCCGCGCGATACCCACACGTTCGCCACGCACCCCCTCGCGCCGGGGCGACTCTACTCCGCCGCCGGGGATGGCTTCATGCACCCCGGCTACGGATACGCGGAATCGCGCGACCGGGGCGATACCTGGACCCGGATGGGTGACGGACTGCAACATCACTACCTCTGGGGGCTCGCGGTCGATCCCGCCGATCCCGACACCGTCCTGATCTCCGCCGCCTCCAGTCCACGGGAAGCCCACCAGCCGCGACCGGGCGCGGAGGCGCACATCTATCGCAAGACGGCGGATAACGTCTGGCAGGAGATCACCGCCGGGCTGCCCCCGGCCCGGGGCACGATGGCCCATCGCCTCGCCTTCCATCCGACGCAGCGCAGCGTCCTCTACGCGGTCTGCAACCAGGGGCTCTTCCGCTCGGGGGATGCCGGGGTATCGTTCGAGCCGGTGCCGATCACCTGGCCGGAGGAATACCGCTTCCGCCACATCGACGGGCTCACCGTCACCGCATAGGGCCATCTGAGCGGCACGATGCCACAGCGAGGGCCGTCAGCGATAGGCGCTGATGGCCCTCGTGCATTGCCGGAGCTAGCTGGGCCAGCCCTGACAGCATCTCGACCGGAAGAAGCGCTCTCGCTACCGGGGGGGCGAAGAGGTGGCTGGCTAGAGCAGCGCCAGCGCCACGCCGAAGAGTCCGGCCATCATCCCCACCAGCCAGAAACGCAGCGTCACCTGCGTCTCGGACCAGCCGATCAGCTCGAAGTGGTGATGGATCGGGCTCATCTTGAAGAGGCGACGCCCGCCGGTCAGCTTGAAGTAGCCGACCTGGAGGATCACCGAGAGCGCCTCGGTGACGAAGATCAGGCCGACGATCGGCAGCAAGATCCATTGCCCGGTCATGAACGCGGCGGTGGCGAGCGAGGCACCGATCGCCAGCGATCCGGTATCGCCCATGAAAACCGAGGCCGGGTGCGAGTTGTGCCAGAGGAAGCCGAGCAACGCCCCGACCATGATGAAGCAGAAGGTGACGACCCCGACCTGTTGCTGGATGTAGGCGATGATGCCATAGGAGACGAAGGCGATCGCGCCGGTGCCACCGGCCAGGGTGTCCAGCCCATCGGTCAGGTTGACCGCGTGCGCCGTGCCCATGATACCGAGGATCGCGATTGGGATGTAGACCAGGCCGATGTCGATCCGTTCCAGTCCGGGGAGTTTGACCCAGTGCCAGCCGAGCGGCCAGTAGAGGATGGCCGCCGCGACCGTGGCGAAGGTGAAGAGCCAGGCGAACTTGAAGCGCGCGGTCATGCCGCCGCTGCGCTTGCCGCCGACGAGGCTGAGCCGATCATCGACCGCGCCGAGGACGCCGCAACAGAGGAGCACGCCGAGCGGCAGGAGCATCGAGAGGCGCTCGTGCAAGTTGAAGATGATCATCAGGACGAAGGCGGTCAGGTTGAAGATGATCCCGCCCATCGTCGGGGTGCCGGTCTTGGTGGCGATGTGGCTCTGCGGCCCGTCGATCCGCACCTGCTTGCCGATCTTCTTCGCGCGCAAGAGTTTGATGATGTACCGCCCCGTGAAGACCGTCAGGACGAAGCCGAGCCCGGCGATCGCCAGGGAGTAGGCCATATTCCAATTCGGGCGGTCGGCTGGCACCTGGAACCAGAATTCCAGCGGCAGGGCCAGCATCAGCGCACCTCCCGCAACGCGGCGACGACATCTTCGAGCGCGAGCCCGCGCGAGCCCTTGATCAGCACCGCATCCCCCTCGCGCAATTCTTCACGTAGCGTCTGTGCGATCGCGTCCTTCCGCTCGAACTGGCGGATCTGGTCGGCACCGAGCCCGTGCGCCCGCGCCTCGGCGGCGATCAGGCGGGCGCGCGGCCCGATCGTCAGCAGCGCATCGGCGACCTTCGCCACCTCGCGCCCGACGAGCCGATGCCCCTCCACCTCGTAGCTCCCCAGTTCGAGCATGTCCCCCAGCACCGCCAGCCGCCGCTTCGCCGGGGTCCGCGCCAGGATGCCGAGCGCCGCCAGTGCCGAGGCCGGTGCGGAGTTGTAGCTATCGTCGATGATCGTCGCGCCGTTAAGCGCCGGGATCAGCATCAGGCGCGTCGCGGCATACGCCTGACGCAGTCCGCTGGCAACCTCCTCCAACGTCAGCCCTACCGCCAGGGCGGCCGCCGCTGCGGCGAGTGCCGTGTAGACGCTGTGAACGCCCAGCAGCGGCGCGTGGTCGAGGCGCACCGACTCCCCCCCAGTCCAGGTCAGGGTGAAACTCAGCCCTGCCAGGCCGTGGTCGGTCACGGCGCTCGCGCGCAGGTCGCAGGATTCGCCGTAACCGTACGTGATCGCGCGCGCGGCGGTCAGCGCGGCCATCGCGCGGACGCGGGGATCGTCGCCATTGAGGATCGCCACGCCATCCGGCGGCAGCGCGGCGACGAGTTCCCCCTTCGCGCGCGCGATCCCCCCCTGCGAGCCCATCCGCTCCAGGTGCGTGTGGCCCACGTTCGTCACGATCGCGACCGAGGGACGCGCGATCGCCGCGAGGCCCGCGAGTTCGCCGGGGCCGAACGTGCCCATCTCCAACACGGCGATGTCGGTCTCCGGCCCGATCAGCAGCACGCTCAGCGGGAGGCCATACTCGTTGTTGTAGCTCTTGGGGCTCTTCAGCACGCGACGACGGGTGCCGAGCACCCCGGAGAGCAATTCCTTCGTGCTCGACTTGCCGATGCTGCCGGTGATACCGATAACCGGGACCGGATACTTCGTGCGCCAGTATGCGGCCAGCGCGCCGAGCGCCGTCAGCGGCTCCTCGACCTCGATCAACAGGGCAGGTGCCGCAGCAGCGTCGGGCGCTGCGGCATCGGCGAATTCCGCCGCACGCCCACGCCGCACGATCGCGGCGCGCGCGCCGCGCGCGAGCGCGTCGGGGACGAACCGATGGCCGTCCTGGACCTCGCCGCGCACCGCCACGAACAGGTCGCCCGGTTCGATCGCGCGCGAGTCGATCCGCACCTGCCCGAACGACACGGCGGCGGGTGCCGCGCCATACAATCGCCCGCCTGTGCCGGCGAGTACGTCCTCCAATGCGATCATCGTCCACCCCGGCGTAGTCCACCCCACCAACCGCCCCACCGGAACGGCGTGCCAATTGTACTGGATACCCCCGGCGGGAACCCCCGCCGCGCGAGGCGGTCGCGCGGCGGTCCCGCTCGTCCGGTAGGTTACGGCGTGCGCCGGGTCGGCGGGATACCGTAGAGCGTGAAGAGATCGGACAGGATATCGCGCACCGGCGGCCCGGCGATGTGCCCACCGAGCGGATCCTGCTGCGGGCGGTCGATCTTGACCAGCACCGCGAAGCGCGGGTTGTCCGACGGCCCGATCCCGATCAGCGAACCGATCGTCTGGTCGTCCGGCTCGTAGCCGCCGCCCGGCGCGGGGATCTGCGCCGTGCCACTCTTCGAGCCGACCGCGTAACCGGGGACCGCGACCCACGGATAGCTGACATTATCCACCACGTCGGTCATCATCCCGACGACCTGTTTGGACACTTCCGGCGACACCACCTGGCGGACCACCTGCGGCTCGGTCGTGCGGATGACCTGATCGCCCTGGCGCAGTTCCTTGACAACGTAGGGGCGCATCAGCTTACCGCCGTTCGCCACCGCCGCGACCGCCGTGATCATCTGGATCGGCGTGACCGTGATTCCCTGCCCGAAGGCGTTGGTCGAGAGGTTGATCGGACGCCAATTCGGATTCTCGGACCAGTTGACGATCCCGGCCTCCTCGCCGGGAAGATCGATGCCCGTCGGCGTGCCGATGCCGAACTCGCGGAGCTTATTGTAGAACTGATCGGGGCCAATCTGCTGCGCGATCCAGGCCGCACCGAGATTGCTCGAGTGTTGCAAGATTCCGCTCATCGACTCGTGACCGTAGGCTTCGCCCAGGTAATTCGTGATCTTATAGCCGTCGATTTGCAGATATCCGGGGGAGTCATAGAAGACTGACTTCGGCGTGATCGCCCCGGTGGAGAGGCCGACCGCCATCGTCAGCACCTTCATCGTCGAACCCGGCTCGTAGAGGGCATTGACCGCCGGATCGCTGTAGACCGCCGGGTCGAAGGTCGAGAAGGTGTTCGGATCGAAGGAGGGGCGGCTCGCCATCGCCAGGATCGCCCCGGTCTGCACGTCCATCACGATCACCGTGCCGCCGACGGCGCGCTGCTCGCGGATGACCTTGTCGAGTTGCAACTCGGCGCTGTGCTGCACGCCACTATCGATCGTCAGGGTCATATCGAGGCCATCGACGGCGGGGACCAACTCGTGCTGGCCGACCGCGATCACGTTGCCCGCCACGTCATACTCGGCGCGAACCCGCCCGGGCGTACCGCCGAGTTCGTTGTTGTACCGCTGTTCCAGCCCGTAGACACCGGTGAGATCCCAATTGGCGAAGCCGAGGAGTTGCGTGGCGAAATCGCCGTTCGGGTAGACCCGTTGCGGCTCCGGGGTCAGGTAGATACAGCGCGACTGGTTCTGCATGCAGGGCAGATTCAGGGCGCGCACCTGAGCAGACTGCTCCGGGGTCAGGCGGCGTTTCAGCAAAAGCCACTTCCCACCGTCCGCGCGGGTGTCGCGCAGGCGACCGGCGATCGCGTTCGGGTCCATCCCGAGCGGCCCCGCCAGGGCCAGGGCCAGGCTGTCGTCCTGGGCATCGGTCATCGTACCGTTGACATCGGTCAACTGGGTCAGGTCGAGCGCCAGCTGATCCATCGGGATCGTGGAAGCGAGGACCATCCCACGGTCGTCGTAGATCGTGCCGCGCTGCGCGGGCACGGCACGATCGCCCGACCGCTCGTCGCGCGCTTCCTGCTCGAGCGCCGCGCCGCGCAACACCTGGAAGGTGACGAGGCGCACACCGATCGAGCCCATGAAGATGATGAACGCGGCCAACACAAAGTAGACCCGCCGCCGTGAGACATTGACCACCAGCTCACCTCATTCGTGCGAAGTTCTTGAGCAGTCGCGCGTCCCGCCCTCAGCGCCCGCCGACCCGCGCCACCCCGATGCCGATCAGGCGATCGCGCACCCGCGCGAAGAGGCTCGGCGATGGCGGGGTCGTCTCCGGCGCGACAGCGGTCGTCGCCGGACGCGGGACGGTGATGAACCGGACCTGCGGTGCCGGCGTCGCGCCCGCCTTGGCAACGACCGGCGGCGGCGAGGAGGTCGTCGCCGTACCGACGATGTGCGGGTTGACCGCCTGCATCTTATACTCGCCCGCCGAGAGTTCCGCCGCGCGCGTGAGGGTGCGTTGCCCATCGATGCGGTATTGCAGCACGTCGTTCTCGCGCTCCACCTTCGCCTGCTGGTCCTGAAGATTGGAGAGGGTATAGCCCGCGAGGGCGACGTGGCTGATCTGCGAGATGTAGAGCAGCCCCAGCACGCTCAGGCCGACCGCCACCAGCGCGAAGAAGCCCGCGCCACCGGGATGCAGCGCCAGGAGTCGCGCCACTCGCCCCAGCGGGCGCGCTCGCCGCGCCGACGAGCGACGGGCGGCAGCGCCATCGCGCCCAACGGCCCGGCGCGGTGCCGTCGCCGGGCGAGCGGGCGTGATCGTCTCGGGGGTGGCCGCGCGCCGCGCGCCAGCGGTCGGGCGAGAATCGACGGTCAGACTCATGGCAACCTCTCCGCGACGCGCAAGATGGCGCTCCGACTGCGCGGGTTCTCCGCGACTTCCGCCTCACCGGCGCGCGCCCCCTTCCGCTCCACCAGCCGCAGCGTCGCCCGGTGGTCACAGGTGCAGACCGGCTGGCGCGGCGGGCAGATGCAATCGGTCGCCTCGCGCCGCATGAAGGTCTTGACGATCCGATCTTCGAGCGAGTGGAAGGCGATCACGGCGAGGCGACCACCGGGCGCGAGGATCGCCGGGGCGGTCTCCAACGCCGCCTCCAACACCGCCAGTTCTTGATTGGCCGCGATCCGCAGCGCCTGGAAGGTGCGCGTGGCCGGATGGATCCGCTCGCGCCCGGCCCCGGTCGCCGCCACCGTCCGCGCGATCAATGCGGCGAGCGGGGCGGTCGTCGTGAACGGCATCTGCGCGCGCTCGCGGACGATCGCGCGCGCGATCCGCCGCGCCCACCGCTCCTCGCCGTAACGGAAGATCAGGTCGGCGAGGTCGGCCTCGTCGCGCCCATTGACGATCTCGGCGGCGGTCTCCGCCGCGCCGGGACCGAGGCGCATATCGAGCGGGCCATCGGCGGCAAAGGAGAAACCGCGCGCCGGATCGTCGAGCTGGTAGGACGAGACGCCGAGATCGAGGAGGAGGCCATCGAGCGGCACGAAATCCTCGCTCGCGGCGAAATCCGCCAGATCGCCGAAGTTCCCCTGGCGCAGCGTCAGCCGTCCGCCAGATGCCGCGACGAGCGCCGCGCCGCGCGCGATCGCCGCCGTGTCGGCGTCCAGCGCGAGGACGCGCCCGGCGGGGGCCGTCGCGTCCAGGATCGCGCGCGCGTGACCACCGCCGCCGAAGGTGCCATCGAGGTAGCGTCCACTCGGGCGCGGGGCGAGCGCGGCGATCGCCTCGTGCAGCATGACCGGGATGTGACCGGCGGGGGCCGTCCCCCTGTCGCCGCGCGTCTCGACCATCCCGGCCCCCGTCCCCTCGACCATCAAATCAGATCCGCCAGCCGTTGCGCGATGCTCGACCCCTCGTCCTCGACGGTCGCGCTGAGCGCCGCCCAGCGCGCCGGATCCCAGATCTCGATGTAGGTATTCATGCCAACCACGATCGCCTCGCGCTCGATCCCCGCGTAACGCCGCAACTCCGGTGGGACGACGATCCGGCCCTGGGCATCCAGTTCCTCGTCCATCGCCTCGGCGAAGACCATCCGCTTGAACTGGCGGGCGTCGGGGTCGCTGATCGAGAGGGCGCTGATCCGCTCGGCGAGCACTTGCCAGGCGGTGAGGGGGTAGACGGAGAGGCAGCGATCGATGCCACGGGTCACGACGAGACCCTCGGCGAGCGCGCCGCGAAACTTCGCGGGGATCGCCAAACGCCCTTTTGCGTCGAGATTGTGGCCGAAGCGCCCCAGAAACATCCGCCCCCGCGTCGGCTAGCGTTCGCTCGGTCGCGCTGTGGATAGTGCGAGCCGTAAAGAGGGGTTATCCACCATCGCGCCCCACTTATCCCCACTTCCACCCACTGTTATCCACATTATAGCGATCATTCGCGCTTAAACAACCCTGTAATCATTGTTTTACCCGCGTTCGTACGATAGTTCGGGCCGAGTAAGGCGTCGAGCGTCACGCCGCAAAGTTATCCACAGCAGGTGCGCGGAGGCGAAAAACCGCAGCCGAACGCGGATCTCGCCTGATCGCCTCGCCGGGCGTCGACGAATACCAGAACAACCGCGTACATACGCAAGAAAACCCCTTGACGAAGGCGCACGGCGGTGCTATTCTAAGCAAAGAACAAATGTTCTATAGCAAGGAGGGGGGGGGTATGTTCCTGGCCTGGTTCGATGCCGATCGTAAGAAGCCCATCGCGCAGAAGATCGCCGAGGCACGCGAGCGCTACGTCGCCAAGTTCGGACGGCAGCCGCTCGTCTGTCTCGTCAATCCCGAGGACGCGATCACCGATGCGCCGATCGCGCTGCGCCCGCTGAACAACATCGGGCGCAACTGTTTCTGGATCGGCATGGATGAGAGCGATGAGCCGGTTGCCGAAGCCGCCCCGGAGGAGCAGCCCGCGCGTGCGAAGCGCCAGCGCCATGCCAAGGCGGAAGCGCCCGCCGCAGCGCAGCCCCCAGCCCCGATCGCGATCCCCGAAACGAGAATGCCCGCGCCCACCGTTGCCCCGAAGGCACGTCGTCCCCGCCGCGAGCGCACCGCCGCCTGACGCCCGCTGCCGCGCCCAGGCCGCACTATCGCTGAGCGCCAGTGCGAGATAGGGGCCAGATTCATCGCCAATTACCGATCGCTTAGCATACCGGAGCAAGACCATGAAGACCACGACGAGGACCACGACCCACGACGATCCGACCGCCGCGCTTGTCGCCCGTCGCGCCGCATTGGCGGCCCACGATGCGCGGGAGCGCGAGGCGCGTCTGGCGGCGGCGCAGCGACAGGAAGAGGCCCGCTTCGTGGGGGCGGAACGGGTCGCGGCGACGTTCGGGCGATTCTTGCGCCGCACGACGGTGCGCCCGCAATCAACGCCCGTGCCCCTCTTGCAGCGGCGCGGCAAGCGCGAGCGGGCGGAACCGCAGCAGCGGCGTGACGCGGCCTGATCCGGCGGAAGAACGCTACACGCCCATAGCGGCCACACCGAACGAGCGAGGAGGCGGCGGGACCAGCAACAAGGAGGCAACGGCGATGATCAGCGCGATGCACTCGGCGACCGTCTACGTGTCCGATCAGGATCGGGCGCTCGATTTCTATGTCAACCTGCTCGGCTTCGAAAAACTCAGCGACCAGCCCTTTGATGAGGCCAGCGGGACGCGCTGGATCACCGTGGCCCCGCCCGGTGCCCTCACGCAACTGGTGCTCGGCACGCCGCAGGAGTCGGGCCGCGATCCCGGCACGTTGGGCGGTTATACCGGCATCACCTTCGTCACTCCCGATCTGGTTGCGACCTACGAGGCGCTGCTGGCGCGCGGCGTCACCTTCACCGCCCCGCCCGCACCGATGACGTGGGGGATGTTGGCGACCTGGTTCGTGGACCCGGATGGCAACACGTTCTTCTTCACCGAAGCCTGATCGCGACACCGGGGGCGGCATACTTGATAGCCGCCCCGGTATCGCGATGAATGAGCACCCAACCGCACGGAGGATACGATGCTCGCCTACGTCGCCAACACCCTGGTCCCGGTCAGCGATGCCGAGCGAGCGCTCGATTTTTACGTCAACCTAATACTACAGCGAGAGTTTGGTGTGGTAGCGTTCCTCCAGTGGCAGCACGATGGAGGAGGGAGCGATGGCCCCGATCGAACCGGTGGTGACCGCGCCGACGCTGGACCTGACCCCGCAGG
>JAABUM010000504.1_pt1 | contig 68119 bp, 61 predicted proteins | sample 5559161 | NCBI WGS metagenome assembly JAABUM01 (sample SAMN10711868, study PRJNA513369) | rock metagenome | isolation source: Antarctica rocks | place: Antarctica: Victoria Land, Siegfried Peak nord
CCGCCCACCCCCCCGTCCCCGGGGGTCATAAGGAATAATCTAACTGGGACGGTCCAGCTGCGCAGACCGCCCATCGTCACCTCGCTGGCCAGGGTGGGACGAGGCGCATGGCGCTGGGTCGGTAGTGGGGGCGCAGCCCCTAAGGGGGTTCCCTCCCACGGCGCTGGGATGCCTCCCCTCCCAAAGGGATGATCTAACCGCGAGGGTCTACCGCAGCCGGACCATCCCGGTTAGATCATCTACATTACGGGAGGGTCCAGCTACGCAGACCCTCCCGCTCTTCGCACGCGGACTGCACGCCTATTGGCGTGCAGTCCGCTGCCCTGCGTGCGGACAGCCGGGAGAGGACCGGCCAACGGCCGGTCCTCTCCCGGCCTCGTGGCACCAGGCGCGGCACGCCCACGACGCGGCGGCGCTGATTAGGAACACGTGATACCGCGCGACGGGGTGCTGGTCGGTGCTGGGTGGTATCAGGGCATGCTGCGCGAGTCACACGACGCCGCTCGCGATCGTTCGATCATCGCGCTCATGCTCCTATCGTCCTATGCGCGCTATGCGCGGCCTAGTCTTCTACTCTGTCGGGCAGGCCTTCTCTAGGACGACGTCCTTTCTAACGAGGGCGGACGCGAGGAGCCGAGCGGGACTCCCGCCCCGAGCGGGACTCCTGTGTAGTGCAAGATAAAGGGTGATGTATTATGAGGCAACACGCAAAAATATCCTGTAGCTTGGTGCATCATTATGGCGTATCATGGTGATAACCGCCTCACTTCGCGGTGCGATTTCTAGCCGCCGCACGGGGGAGACCGATGGCTCGCCGCCGCATCAGCGCCGCGCCCAAAGTGCGCACAACCGTCTACTTCGCCCCCGAGACCTACGCGCAGATTGAGACCTTGGCCCAGCGCTGGCACATGCCCGTCACGCGCGTGATCGAGGACCTCTCGACGCGCGGGCTGGCGCTCGCCTCGGGGGAGCAGGTCGAGCGCGACGCGCTGCCCGCGATCCGCGAGGTGATCGAGGTCGTGCTGCGCAAGGAGTTGATCGCGATGGCCGGGCGCCTCGCGGCGCTTACGCAGAAGGGGGTGCGCGAGGCGGCGATCGGGACGCGCCTGGTGCAGGAGTTGGCGCGGAGCCTGGAACCGGGGAAGGCGGACGACTGGTATAAGGCCGCCGAGCGGGACGCCGGGCGGTTGCTCGCGGAGCGGACGCCCCCAGGAGAGTAAGCCGTGATCGTGAGCGGCACCGGCTACGTGACGGGCCCGCGGGCCGAGGCTGGCCAGCGCCTCGAGGCCCATCTCAAGTACATTCAGTATCGGGCGGGAGAGGAGGGCGAGGGGCCGCGCACGGTCTTCGGGGAGACGGAGAACACGTTCGCGCTGCGCGAGGCGCACGGGATGATCCTGGACCAAGGGCGCGACGGCCTGCGTTTCCACAAGATCGTGATCTCGCCGGCCGAGAGTGAGCGCGTGGGGGACTGGCAGGCCTTCACGCGCCAGGTGATGGACGATCTGGGGCAGCGGGTCGGGCTGAAGCTGACCTGGTGCGCCACGGTGCACGAGAACACGGACCATCCCCATGTGCATATCGTGCTCGCGGGGGACGGCGAGCGAGCGGATGGGCAGGTGGTGCAGGCGCGGCTCTATACGCCCCACTATGACTACCTGCGCGAGCGGGCCCAGTGGCATACGGAGCAGGCGTGGGATCGCTTGTTCGATGAGGTTCAGAGGGTAGGTGCAGGGGGACACTGGCCGCGCATGAACGAGCGACCGGATCCTCGCGCGACGAGGCAGTTTGATGAGACAGCATGTGTTTCTGCAGGCGGTGAAATACTCTTGCGGCAATATGGCATGCCTGCCGGTTCTCAGACCGAGATATTGAAGAATATTGGAACCAATGCGGATTGGCGATGGTTGCAAGAAGAGCTGAAGAAGTACACGCCCAACACGCTATTGGGTCGATGGGTAAGCGCAACGATTGATGTTGAGGTTGGTGCAGAGACGCAAGCGATCGATCTTCTGAACAAGAAAGGTGCATGGGGAGCGGTGATGAAATCGCCCGGACTCAACCAGCACATGGTTGTTGTCATAGGAGTCGACGCTGATGGCGATCTGCAGATACTCGATCCAGACTCTAGCATGGATCCAACCGATGGCACTTTTTATACTATGACAAGAAGAGATTTCATCGACCACTGGCAGTTAGGGATTACATACTGGGAGGATGACATATAACATGGGCGTGTGTATTTTGAACATAAGCGAGAGCCAAAGCAGCGATGAAGGCGCTGAGAGGACCCTGTATGACGTGTCAGTCCTCGTCGATCATCAGCCTTTCACGTTCATGGTTTCTGTCGAGGATGTAGGACCAGTGGGCGAAAAATTACGAGTAAGCAATTTTGTGGACAAAAGTTACTGGGATATCCTTGATCATAATGAAGACGTCATCGCCGAGGTTTGCAAACTAACCTTTGCGGTCCACGCCCACCGACCACTTGCCTTTCCTGTGTCCTTGGACGAGCCACAGTCGTAGCTTGTCTTGGTGCGCATCGGCCGCTGGCCACTAGCGCCTCGACCATCTCTGATCACCAGCGGAGGATGTCCGTGCGCCCATCCGATACGACGGCGAGGACGTGCGCGGCCGGGGTATGCAGGCCCGCCTCGACCGGGAGTTAGGGCACCCAACGTTTGCCAACGAGTTGCCGAAAATCCTCGGCAGGGTGGTGGGGCCAGAGACCGGGATCACATGGCGCGGCGGGTATCTGAACCTGGACGATAAGCACGCGACCTTCGCCTGGATCAACGGCCACGGGCCATGGATCGCGGTCGTCGAGGGCATAGGGAGGGATCATGCGGTCGTGGTCGACGGGCTTGATGCGGACGGTTATGTGTCGGTCCGGGACCCGTGGGGGGTAGGTCGGGGGACAGCCTATGTGCGGGATCCGCACGGGCGGGGGTCATCGTACAAGGTCCCTTTAAACGAATTCATGGATCACTGGCAAGGGGGGATATGGGGGGAGAAGGATGATAGTGGACGTACAAGCGATTGAGACGAGCGGACACCCGATACCGGGTGGTGCCAGCGCGATCTATGATGTCCGCGCGGTCGTCGACGGCGATGCCCAGACGTTCCGTGCCGCCGTTTATGAGCGTGCGGGGGTGCAGTGGGCGGATTTTATCGATGACCGCTATAAGCATGTATTCGATATGCACAGGAATTTGTTGCCGCGTTTATGCCGCCTCGTGTTCGACATCCACAATAGAAAGGGGGTAAAATTCCCCGCGTATCTAGACGATGATCGAACGTAAAATGGTCCCGCCTTCGCTACCTTGTCCGATGCTCCGGGCCCTCAAAACGAGGCGCGGAGATCGTCGTTCCAATCCTTGCCATGCGGTACCCGGAGCAGACGTCGGGGGAGCGACCGCCCATGGAGGTCGTCGATGACGGCGGGAGGAAGCGCGCGCTCGGTGGTGAGGTAGGCGCGGACCCGGGGCCACGCCCCCTCGTCGCGGGCGGGCGGCGCGAACGGTGCGTCCGCCTGTGCCCCCCGATGACGTGACTCCCTGTACCGTCTGCACTGGGGATGGATCGGCAGCCGACCGCTGACCGCCCTAGCCGATGCCGATGAGGTAGGTGACGCTCTCTGGGAAGCTGCGGCCCGTCAGCTGCATCACGAGGCTGATCGGCCCCGCTCCCCCCTGGCCCCGCGTGTGGATGTAGAACCGCTCTCCCGTGATGCTCAGGACATCGCCGGCAAGCCGGTACTTGTGAGGGTCATGACGATCCCGCACACCGCCGAGGGCGGCCATGACGGTGCCCATGTCGGCGCGTCGTGCCCGGTCGATGAGCGATTGGTCCATTGCTCGATGTCGTCCGGCCCGCGCCTTATTCCCACCGCGCGTCAGCGCCCACCAGTCGGCCCCACGACGGTGGTGATTCGCCCGGTGCGGGCGCTCACCAGGCGGACCCGATGGTTGCCCGTGTCGGCGATGAACAGGTCGCCCGCGCTGTCGACGAGCAGGCCGTCCGGATGATTGAGGAGAGCCCTTGTCGCAGGGCCGCCGTCCCCGCCGAACCCACCCTGGGAGCCCTGCCGCGCGACGCCGGCGACGGTCGCGATGGTGCCCGCGCCCAGATCCACCTTGCGGATCACGCCGAGGTAGTCGTCGGAGAGGAGGAGGTTGCCGGCGTGGTCGATGGCGATGCTCCCGGCATCGATAGGGCCGTCGGTCGCGGGGACGGCGGCGCTGGTGTATCCCTGGCTCACGGTACCGTTCCCGGCGACGGTGGTCGCGGCACCTGTGCTGGCGTCGATCTTGAGGATGCGGTTATTCGCGCTGACGAACAGATCGTCGGCGCTGTCCACGGCGATAGCCCGGGACAAGGGGGGCACCGTCGCACGCGTGGTCGCGGTGCCGGAGCGGGGGTCCACCGTGAGGATGCGGTCGTGGTTGACGTCGTCGACAAGGAGGGCACCGCCGCCCATCGCTATGCTGAGCGGGTACATCCCTGCGCTGCTTAGATAAGGGTTGGCTCCGCCGGCGACGGTCCTAATCGTCCCCGTGCGCGCATCTACTTCGCGGACGCGGTAATTGTTGGTATCGGCGATGTACAAGTTGGTGGCCTTATCCACGGCGAGGCTGCACCCTTGTATATACAATGCGGCTTTGGTCGCCGGGCCGCCGTCGCCGCCGAACCCGGTGCCGCCTTTGCCCGCGATGGGCGCGATGCCGCCGGCAGCGATGGTCCGGCCGTAGAGGGTGACGGCCCTATCCGTGAGGTTGGCGAGCCAGACCACATAGGAGGCGCCGTCGCCGATTAGGAGACGGCCTGGTCCGGCCAGCGCCAGGCACGTCGGGCCCATGCCGTTCACGGTTGGGGTATTTCGGATGGCGGTGGCCGTTATCTCGGCCGCCTCCCGCGCTGCCTCCGTTTTGGCGTACCGGCCCCGCGACGGGCACGCCCTGTCGCCCCCGTAGAGGAGCCAGCTCGCGGACGACGACCCCTTGTCGGAGACGGTGCGCACAGTGTACGTCGCACCACGATAGGTCAGGGTGAAGCCGCACGCGCCCTGGGGCATGGGGAAGTACCACGGGTTGCCCCGCGCGCCCGGGTTCGGATGGGCGCGGTCGAGGACCGTCGTCACGGCGCGGGCGGCGGTGTCGATGCCGTAGACGCGGACGACGTAGTTGAGTTCGCAGAACCCGGCGACGGCGAGATAGTGGCCCAGGTCAACCTGGCCGATCTCGGCGATTTCGGACACGTCGTCGACCGTCGTGTGGCTGCCGTCGCTGAAGCGCACCGTCATCGTGCCGGGGCACGGTCCCTCCATGCACCCCGTCGTCTGTGCGGAGGTGACGCTCGGCACCCCGTTGGTGCCGCCGAGACGCCACTGGCCGCCGCTGCCATCCCCTGAGAGGATTGGAAGTGCCGCGACGTTCCCGGCGCGGGCCGTCGCGGCACCACCCTCCCACGGCCGCGTGAGGAGGAGCGCGACGAGGATGAGGGCGACGGCGAGGCCGCCTGCCACGACCAGGCGCACCGTCCGCGAACGATGAGCGGTGCGCGGCAGCCGGGGGGCTATCGTCGTGACGGGGGCCGATAGCGCGGCGGGTGGCGGCGACGCGGCGGCGGGGGCCGCGGCCGATACGGGCGGGGGCGCGCCGATCGGGGTGTAGCACGTGTGGCAGAACGTCGCTCCCTTCGAGAGCCGTGTCCCGCATGCCGGGCATTTCATGGGTCTCTCCTACGTAGGTGTGCCGGGGGTGCGCGCGTCGCCGGCGCGGGGGCCGATGCGCTAACAGCGCCGACCCCGGATGGGCTAGTGCGTCGTGGCTGCTTGGCGCACGCGCTGCATGATTGTCACGGCGTCGGTCCGCACGGTCGGGATATTGCCGGCGCCGACACCGAGGTCTCCGGTCTGAAAACTCATCGACACGGTGTTAGAGGACGTGGTGGCATACACCGCTCCCACCCCCTCGCTCTGCTTAATGACCATCCACTCGCCGGTGGGGAGCGGACGCCACACCTGCGCGCTCGGCCCCGCTATAAAAGAAGCGTAACTCTTCATGTTTGCGTCAGCGGCCTGTGCCGCCGCCGCGCTGCCCCACACGGTCACGGTGTACTTGTAGTACGTCAGCCCATTCAGGCGGAACCGGTACTCATAGCTGGCCAGGGAGCGCCCGGCCAGGGTCTGTTCCCTGGGCTGGCTGAGACTCTGAAACGTCAGCCCTGACGGGACAAGATCCGCGTACGCGAAGGTGCCGATCGGTGGGATCGCCTGTGGCGCCGCGGCGCGCCTCGTCAGCGTCAGCGCGCCGACGATCGCCACCGCGACGACGCCTAGGGTCGCGACGGCGAGCGCGACGACCCGGCCCCGCCTCCGGGGACGGGCGATGAGGCGGGGTACGGCGGTGGTGGGGATGGCGCCGGTTGTGGCCGTGGTCGCGGTTGCGGTCGGTGCCGCGGCCGTGGTCGCGGTCGGCGCCCCCGTGGGGGTGTAGCATGTGGGGCAGAACGTCGCCCCCTTCGGGAGCCGCGCCCCGCACGCCGGGCATTTCATGGCTGTCTCCTACGCATCGGTGTCTTCTGCCGCTGCGGATCTCCGGTCGCAGGACCGCTGCATGCGTTGTGGACGATGGGATCGGTGTCGGGGAGCGTCTCACCGATGCCTGCCCAGGCACGCCCTCGCGCTGCACTCCTCTTGCTGCGGGCGAGAGCGAGACGTGTCGCGGTTCCTCCTCTGTCGCCCTTACTGCCACCAGCGAGGGACACCGTTGTGTGAGAGCACGTCTCGGCGGCGCGCGGCTTCCTCCGGCGAGATGAGGCGCTCGATGCGTAGTGCGGTCGGGGGATGGGCTGCCGCGATTGCCTCCTCCCATCCCGTCCGCGCGGGCTCTAGAGGGTCGTCTTTCGCGAGCGCCACCTTGAGCCCGTCGCGATAGTAGGCTCCGGCCGCCGTCGCTGCCGCGTCGGCGGCATACTCGTGCTCCCGTCCCCGCGCCTGTTGCACGGGCACAACAAAGAAATTCACTACGACCACTATCGGCCACGCCAAGAGGAAGGCAACGAAGGCGATGACCGGATGCCGGTGCCGCATGAGCCAGCGGAGGACGTTGTGAACGATCACAAGCGGCCAGACGCTTGCCCAGATAAGCTGGCGGCCAACGGCAGCCCCGTCCTCCCAGTGCTGGAGTTCGTGCACGAGGGTGCCGGCGATCTCCGGATCGGTGTGCAGCGCGAGCTCCCCCGTTGTGAGGACGATGGTTGTGCAGTGGGCCCAAGCACCCGGCCGCTTCTCATCGCTCATCATGATCCGCGGGCCGATCGCCGGGTCGATGCCCATGGCCGCCGCCGCCCCCTTCAGTAAGGGCTCAATCCGCGCCTTCTCCTCCCAGCTCATGCGGCGATAGCCATAGAGCCGCAGCCACCATCGCTCGCGCACAATGATCAGGGTGGTGAGGCCCACCATCACAACGACACCCCCGATGAGCGATGCGAGGACGTGCCCTGGCGCAGAGATCCATGAGCCGCCGTAGATGGAGAGGAAGCCAGCTACCGCGCCGCCTCCAGCGGCGGCAAGGATGATGAAGACGTTGAATCCACCGCTCAGGCCCGCGACGTAGGGGGAAAATACTCCAGACGTATTCGAGGGATGGACGCTTATGCTGATGCCCCCGATTGCACCAGCGAGAGCCCCTACGGCCGCCACGAAGATCGCGACAGGGAGAATTGTATACGTGGCGAGGAGCCCTGCTGCAATACCCCAGGGCTGGGACTTCATCCCGAGCCAGAGCAGCTCCCAGACCGGCCGCACCGTCTGCCGTGTGGGCGCGATATTCTCAGCCAAGCGCCCCAAGAGCGAGTCGTCAGCGGATGGTGACGCGCCGTGCAGGTCCCCTGTAGTGGTCGTCATTTTTCCCCAATCTCCTTGTGTACCTTGACGATGCCGCACCAGCCCGATTCTGACCGGGCGACTGAGCGGACGGCGATCTGCCCTTTTGACAGGTTGGCCAGCGTCTGGGGCTTCACGTTGAACTCTTCAGTCAATCGGATGTTCGTGGTTGACTGGCGCGGCCCCGTCGATTGTGGATCGCGGTTGTCATCCATCGAGAAGGATGTTTCCATCGTGTCCCATGTCCCCACCTGTTTGGCGAGCAGATCGGCGTCCTCCGCCTGCACGCGGTGGACGAGCAGCAGCTCCGCGCCGACCACGGCTTTGCGCAGCGTCGCATCCTCCGGGAGATGTTGCGACGCCACTACAACCCTCATCGCAGCCGCACGGCCCTGCAGGAGGAGGTCGTCGATTTGCTCCGCCTCCTTGAGGGCGGCGAACTCATCAATGATGAGGAGGATGGGCACAACCGTCGCGCCGCGCGCTTGTGCCTCAATGCGCGCCTTGGCGACCTCTTTAAGTTCTTGGAGGATGACGCGACCTAGGAGGTCCACATCCTGATTGGCCCCGAGCGCGGGCAGTTCGAGGTACGCCACGGAGGGCTGGGCGAGGACGTCGGACCACACGAGGGCGGGCTCCTTGCGCAGCAACTCCCCGAATGAGCCAACACGGAATGCCAGCAAGCGATCGTGCAGCCCTTCGCGCCCGTTGGCGAACGAGCCCCCTTTGTCCTCCAGACCCTTCAATATCTCATAGAGGTCGCTGTTCCTATCGCCGGTTTCTTGCTGGAGTTGTATCGCTAGGTCCCTGATGTTGCCCTTGGCTAACGCCTCATGCAGACGGTCGAGGGTGACCGGGCGTCCCACCGCGCGCATCGCGTCGACGACGGGTGGGATGACGCCCAACGCAACATCCCGATAGATCCCGGCCGCCCCCCCGAAGGAGAGCGCCCCGACAATCTTGTTGGCCACGCTGTGGCCGGGCCCGGTGCAGGGGTTGTAGCCGTAGCTATCAGGGGCGCTTGTGGAGACGATGTAGGATGTGAGTCCGTGGGCTTGGGCGACCCTCTCGGCGTCCATGCGCAGGTCGCCGCCCTTACAGTCAATGATGACAACCCCGTAGCCGTGGGCGAGGGCACCGTCGGCCAGGCGAATGAGCGTGGTTGTCTTGCCGGTGTTGGACAGACCTGGGATGAAGATGTGCTGCTTGATCTCGTCCAAGGAGAGGTCGAAGGGCTGGCCGGACTTGTCGGACCCGAGGCGGATAGCCCCCGGGGGATGGGCCCAGGGCGATGCAGGCGGAGTCGATGGAGACGATGCAGGCGGCGATGCTTGTGTCGTGGATGTTTTGTGGCTCGCGGACGTTGCCTGGTGCGGGCTCGGCATGCGTGGTGGATGCCGCTCAAACACGGTGACGTGCAGGAGGACCTGCAACACGAGCGGCCCCCACAGGGCTTCGCCGATGATACTGACGCCAATGTTGCCATCGGGGGGGAGCAGACCAAAGAGGAGGCGCACGGGCCACAACCAGACGATGACGGGAACGAACAGACCTCCGAGGACAGCGACGCCAATCGCGCTTGCCCACCGGCTCGATCGTTGGGGGCGCACGTGGCGCCAGATCGTATAGGCGATGGCAGCCCCGATAAGCACGCCTGGCGCGACGAGGGCGGCGAGGGCGCAGAGGGCGCGCACGCCGGGCGTTGTGAGGCGCACGACGTGGATAGTCGTCGTGGGCGGAACGGGCGGAATGGATGGGGCGCGCTGTCCCGCGTTGTTGCTGGCTGTCACCTGTCTCCTCCTCCAGTCGTCTCACCTGGCCACTCTGCGACGGTGATGAGACGAGAGAAACCGGTTTCGGCCACCGTCTTGCGCACGCGCGCGACGATGCGCCCCGCACGCGCGTACCACAGCACACCGCTAAAAACGGAGGGAAAATGCTGCTGGTAGGCTTTCGCGATTCGCTTAATATCGGCGCTGGTCTTCGGCGTGTGGTCGAGCTCGACCGCCATCATCTCCCCCGTTGGGAGGCGGAGCATGGCGTCGGGGACGCGCTTCAAAATCGGGCCGGTCTGTCCCTTGGTGCGCCGCGCCTTGATTTGATCGCGCCTGATCTCGCGCTCCGTGATGAGCATCGCGCCCGGGAACCGCGCGAGCAAATCCTCGGTGAGGTCGACGACCGCGAGGGAATGGCCCACCGTGGCGGGGACGAGCCGCGCCGGTCGCACGTCGGTGCCGGCTATCCGCGCACCCTTGAGGGTGAGGCGCAGGATGTGCGGGCCGCGCAGGTATATTTGGTCGCGCTGGAGGAGGCCCGACTCTTCCAGATCGTGGACGCGGCGGTACGCCGACGACGTCGTCCATGGCCCCCGCGTCGTCTCCTTGCGCGGGAACCAGCGCCGGGCTACCTGCTCGGTGCTGACGACGCCGTAACGGCCGATCCAGCGGAGGATGTCGTGGTCGCGGGGGGTGAGGACATGGTTCGGCGCGGTGCCGCGCGCGCCCCTCCCCGATCGCAAGGCGCGGGAGCTAGGCGCGGACGTGGCGTCACGACGGGCGGGCGGGCGTACGACGGCCATGGGCAAGACCTTCGGGGGGGACCCCCAGCACACACCTGGAGAGACACGCCGGTGCGGGACGGCGAAGAGGACCATCCCTGCCACTCATAATAGCAGCCGTCGAGTAAAATTGGGGCGCGCGCGGCCACGCCTTTGAGTGCTGAAGCGGATTGTTGCCCCCATGGGAGAGGCGGACGCATGACGTGCACCATGTGTCGCGCGCGGCTGGCGCGCGGAGCGCCGTTCTGCCATCGCTGTTACGCCCTGGTCGGCGTGCCATCGCGGGAGGGGAGGGGCGCGGGACGTGCGCCCGCGCGAGCTGCGGCGTGGACGCCTGGGGCCATCCTCCTCCTACGCGCCCTGTCTGTCCTCTCGCCCCGCGTGTCCCGTGGCGATCAGGTCGCCCGCCGCCAATGCCCGGTCGAACGCGAGGATCACGTGCGGCGCGAACTGCGTCCCGCTCCCTTCGCGCACGCGGCGCACGGCCTCGCGCGGGGAGAGGGCGGGGCGGTACGTGCGCGTGCTCGTCATGGCGTCGAACGCGTCGGCCACCGCCATGACGGCGGCGTCTAGGGACAGCGCCGCTCCGGCCAGCCCGTCCGGGTACCCGCGCCCGTCCCACCGCTCGTGGTGGTGGCGGACGGCGGGCAGGATGTCTTTGGGGAGATAGGGGAGCCCCGCGAGCATGCGCTCGCCCGTCACGGGGTGTTCCTTGATGACGGCGAACTCCTCATCGGTCAGGCGCTCCTCCTTCTTTAGGATCGCGTCGGGCACGCCGATCTTGCCCACGTCGTGCAGGAGCCCCGCCAACTCCAGGCGCTCCAGGTCCGGCGCCGCGAGCCCCACGGCGCGGCCGAGGACGACGGCGTAGCGGCTCACGCGCGCGGAGTGGCCCTGGGTATACGGGTCCTTGGCGTCGACCGCGGCGGCCATCGCCTTGATGGTGGCCAGGTTGGCGTGCGCGAGGTCGCCGGCCACGCGCGCGAGGTCGTCGTCCAGCAGCCCGGCCCCATCGTCCGGCGCGGCGATGCGATCCTTGCCCAGAGCCTTGGCACCGGCGAGCGCGTGGCGGACCGCCCGCAGGAGCGCATCGCGCGTCGTGCCGTGATCGGGGAGCGCGGCGACCCCGATCGACACGCGTACGCCGGGCGGCAGGCCGCCGCCTCTGCGGATCGCTTCCTGGATGTGGTTGGCGGTGGCGAGCGCCTCCGTCCAGTCGCTGCCGGGCAACAGCGCGGCGAACTCGTCGCCCCCGTCGCGGGCGACCACGTCGCCCGCCCGTACGGCGTGGCGGACCGTCGCCGCGACGGCGGTGAGGGTTGCGTCGCCCAGTGTGAGGCTACCCGCCGCGTTGATCGCGGCCAGGCCGTCGACATCGACAAGGATGAGGCCCGCCGGCTGACCGAGGCGGCGGCAGCGGGCGATCTCCTCATCGAGGCGGGCATGGAAAGCCCGGTGGTTCGGCAGGCCCGTGAGGCCATCGATCGAGACCTGTGCCAGGATGCGTTCGTGCAGCGCCGCGTTCTGCACGGCGACGGCGGCCTGGTTTGCCAGGAGCGCCAGGGCGTAGCGGGTGTCCGCGTCGTCCCCCATGGCGCCATAGAGGCGCAGCTGACCGACGGTCGCGCCGTCGGCGTCGAGCGGGATCAGCAGGATATCGTCGCCGAGGGACGAAGAGGCTGGCGCATCGTCGCCGCCGGACAGCGCGGGGACGAGACCTGGGGCGTCCACCGCAACGCCGGGCGGGACGGTCAGGACCTTCTCCAGCACCGTCGCATCGTCGTCGTCCCGGAGATACACGGCCACGGCGGACGCCTCCGCGATGGTGCGGGCGTGCTCGGCCAGGGGACGGACCAGATCGACCCGTGGCTGCTGCAGGCGCAGCTGCTGCCCCGCATGGATCACCCCCTCCAGCTGTAAGAGATCAGACTTGAGGTAAAGGAGTTTGGAGAGCAGCGAGGCAGGCGGTGAAAGGGTTGAGCCCGCGGGCAGCCCAGGTCTGAAAGACGGTGGCGAGATCACAGCGGATCTGAGAGCCAGTGGGGCTACGGGTGCCCCCACTGATTTTCCGGGCAATCACAAAAGGGCGAATGGAGCGTTCGGCCAGATTGTTGGTGGCGACGACGCCGGGGACACGGATGAAGGTGAAGAGCTCGTCTTCATAGCGATAGAGGCGCTTGGCTAAGGTGTGGGCGGGATGCTGGGGCATTTTCCAGTAGCAACGGGCGAGCGCATGGGTCTGCTGCTCCAGCTGGGTCGCGAGGTGCGCCCGTTCGGACAGCGTCAGGGTCGTTGTCTCCAGAGCCAGAGCCTTGGTCTTCAGCGCGAGGACCGCCGTGCACCAGTGTTGGACATCCGGCCGGTCGGGGTGGTCCTCCCGCAGCGCGTGGAGGTCCCGTGCCAGGTGGGCCCAACAGCGTTGCCGCGTGAGACCACACGTATCATAGGCCGCGTAAAAGTCGGTGGTGAGGACTCCGTCATAGTCCCCGAGGAGATCTCGGGCGACCTGCCCCGCGCGACTCCGGTGGTAGGTGAACACCCGGGTCGGGGTGGGACCATCCGTCGCTTGGGTCCAGATGTAGCCGTTCTGGCCGTTCTCCCGCATCCCCGTTTCATCCATGTGTTGGACGGGACTCGCGCGGGTCTGTGTCGCGATCTCTGCACGCACGGGCGCAAGGGCCTGAGCGAGCGTGGCCGTACACTGCTGAATCCCTCCATGCGAGAGCTCGACCCCGAAGACGTGCCCAAGAAGCAGACGAATGTGCTCAACAGGAAGACGGTGTGTGGTGCGCAGCGTCCCGATCAGGCTCGCGAGAGTGACCCCCATCCGTCCCTGTCCCAGCACCTGTCCCTCCAGCACGGCCGCTGAGGGTGTTTTCCACGCCTGGCACACCGGACACTGCCGCGTGATGAACTGGTGCTCGATCACCTCTGCCGTCATCGGCGGAATCTCAATCATCTCCCGCGTCCGTTTGACCGACTCTCCCGCCAAGGCATAGCCACAGTCCGGACAGGCGTCAAACGCGTGCCGTTCGACCCGCGTCGGCGTCCCGCGTCGGCGCCCCGCATTGTGTTCAGCCGCGCGTGTCTTGCGTGGACCGGCCATGTTTGTTCGCGGGGGTCGGTTTGGTTTGACCCACGAGGGCGGTGGCGTCTTCGTGCGCTCCAGCTCCTCGATCCGCTGGCGCAGGGCGCTGATCACCCTCGCCTGCTCCGCAATCACCGCTGCCTGCTGCGCGATGATCTCCTCTGCCTCGTCCACTCTCATCCTCTCACCCTACCACGATACCCCTCACCCACACCAGACCTATTTTCTGTTTACCCGACTTCTGACCTCTTACCTCCAGCTGCTCGTTGCGCCGGCGCAGCGTCTCCGCGCGCGCCGCGTCCTGCTCGATGGTCCGGTACGTCGCCCGCACCGTGAGGACGGGTAGCAGGGACAGGAAGAGCGCGACCGGGTTATAGGCCCATGCCACGGCGGACACGACGCCCATGCCGATACTCACGCCCTCTAGGATCACGACCTTCGCATCCGGCACCGGCACTTTCGGGCTAATATCGCCGTCGTCGGCGAGCGCCATGACGATCTGCAAGCCGCCGATGTCGAGGACCGCGTACACGAGGCCGAGGAGGATCAGAGATGGGATGTGGGAGAGGAAATGCACTGCATCCCAGTGCGGCAGCGGCGAGGCGACCCGCTCAAAGACAACGCTGGCCCCTCCGACGACGATCGTGGCGTGGGCAACGTTGTAGAGGCGCTTATAGAGCGGTTGAGAGTCGGCCACCTCTACTGCGAGCGCTGCGCCGACGGCCACGAGGATAGGGTACGGCACTGGCAGAACAAGGATCGTCGCGACGAGTATGACCGTGCTCATGCTGTGGAAGAAGCCGGCGCGCACCCGAGCGACCATACGCTCGCCGGCATACGCTAACAGGAGGAAAACGAGAGCGTCGACAAGATCCGTCCATACGAGCGTGCCAGTGCGCGCTAGACCGATGACGGCATAGGCGACGAGGGCGGCGGCGACGAGGTAGACGCCCAAGAGATATCGGTGGAGGGTGGGCCGCAGTTGGTCCACATACCCCTCCCCTCCTATGTCCGTAGTGGCATTAGTTGCCGCTGCCACGGGCATCTCGGGCCTCCACGACCCCTTAATGAGTAGCCTCTGTCTTGTCTATCAATATGATATAACGCCACTTATCTTGCATTATTTGGCACAAGAAACGTCACGTTTCGTAGGATATGGCACCGATATGTCAAGAGCTATGACGTTGAATGAGGGGCACGAGATAGATTGAGGAGAGGTTCGCGCCCCTCAGTGACCAACTAGTCACCGTAGCGAAGGCTTACCGCCATTTGCCTAAGTCGGGCTGGAAGTGACCACCTGACGCGACGACAGCGATGACGGCGAGCGATGGTACAACGACGGAGGCAACGCGGAGGGCGCGTTGCAGGCGAACACAGGCACGAACGACCGATTCCATCGGACGAACTCCTTGCGCGAACGACTCCATGTAGCGGCCTGAACAGGCCACTATCATGGTACTACGGCGGCCACGTGCGTAAAGGCAATGTTAGCGAAAATATGCTATTGAAAGATAGGTGGCGTTATATTTAGTAGTGACGCTAGCTCTTATCGCACATCGTCAAAGTATTTTGCAAGGAGATGGGTGTGGTGAACGTGGGTGACCAGGCACCCAGCAATGCGCGTGGCCCAAAGAGACTGACGCCGGCCTCATGGCCGCATCCCGATGATAAGGTCCTGCTCACGCGCTGGCTCCATGGTCGCCCGGAACACACGCGCCGCGCGTACCATGCCAACATCGCGCGCTTCCTTGGGCACGCACAGAAGCCTCTCGCGGCTATAACGCTGCATGACGTGCAGGCCTATGCCGATGGGCTTACAGCCGAGGACCTCGCGCCGGCGACACGCGCGCGCATGCTCAATGTCGTCAAGAGCTTGCTCTCCTTCGCGCATGAGATGGGATACCTTCCCACGAACGTCGGGCGGACCCTACGGTTACCGGCCGTGCGCTCACGTCTCGCCGAGCGTATCCCATCAGAGGAGGATGTGCTGGCCTTGCTCGCGCATGAACTGGATCGCCGCAACCACGCGCTCATCCGGCTTCTGTACGCCGGCGGCCTGCGTGTCTCCGAGACGTGCGCGCTCTGCTGGCGTGACCTTGCGCAACGTGGCGCCGCCGGCCAGGTGACGGTGTGGGGCAAAGGAGGCTACGAGCGCGCGGTCCTGCTGACAGGGGGCACGTGGCGCGAGCTTCTCTCGCTGCGCCCCCCCGAGGCCGGCCCCGATGATCCGGTCTTCCGGTCGCGGCGTGGCGGCCCGCTCTCGCCGAATCAGGCATGGCGGATCGTGAAGTCCGCTGCGGCGCGCGCTGGGGTTCCGTCGGCCGACGCCCTGTCGCCGCACTGGCTCCGCCACGCCCACGCGAGCCACGCCCTCGACCGTGGCACCCCCGTCTCACTCGTGCGCGAGTGCCTTGGACACGCCAGCCTCGCCACGACCTCGCGGTACACGCACGCGCGGCCAGGAGACGGGTCGAGCCGCTACCTGCGCGTCTAGCGACAGCGGCCGATCGGGCGCATGGTCTGCACCGACACCGTAGACCTGTAGTAAAACGCATCGCTGCCGTCGGCACGGAATATTGTGTCGCGGACCTGCCATAGCGTATAACATCACCGGGGGGTGGTGGGATAGCGCGATCGGCACGGGGGCGGGACCGTGGAGAGCAGACCGACGACCCTCGGCGCATGGCTGGTGGTCCTCCTGAAAGAGGCCAAGTGGACGTACCGGGATCTGGAGACCGCCTCCGGCGTGTCGACCGATACCATCAGCCACATGGTGAACGGCGTGGTGCGCGCCAAACGCGGGCTGGGGCGCGGCCCCACGCGCGCCACCCTGACGAAACTGGCCGTGGCGCTGGCGGCGCGCTTCGACGAGATGGTGACGGACCAGGACACGCGGCTGCTCCGGGACGACGCCGACGAGCGCAAGGCGTGGACGCAGAACCTCCTCACCGCCCCGCTCCAACCCGCGACGCCGCTGGACACGCGGGCCCTGCTTACCGTCCCGCCGCACCTCACACCGCTGGTCGGCCGCACGCGTCGGATGGCACGAGCGGTCGCGCTGCTGCGCCGGTCCGACGTGCGCCTGCTGACCCTGACCGGCCCTCCCGGCGTGGGCAAGACGCGGCTGGGCGTGGCGGTGGCCATGGCGGTGCGCGAGGCGTACTCGGGCGGCGTCTATGTCGTCCCACTCGCCCCGCTCGGCGCGCCGGAGTTGGTCATCCCGACAATCGCGCGCACGCTGGGTCTGCGCGAGGAGCCTGGCCGACCCGTGCTCGAGACGCTGATCGTCTACCTGCGCGACCGGCGCATGCTGCTGCTGCTCGATAACGTCGAGCATGTGGTCGCGGCGGCACCGCAGGTCGCGGACTTGGTGGCGGCGTGCCCCCTCGTCGACGTCCTGGCGACGGGCCGGGCGGCGCTCCGCGTCGACGGCGAGCAGGAGCTGTTCGTCCCGCCGCTGGCCAGCCCCGCTCCCACACAGTCGTCGGTGGAGGATGTGGCACGGTACCCGGCCGTTGACCTGTTCGTGCAGCGTGCCCGCGCGCTGGCGCCGGACTTCGCCCTCACGCCCGCGACCGCGCCCACCGTCGCCGCGATCTGTCGCCGCCTGGACGGGCTGCCCCTGGCCATCGAGCTGGCCGCGGCTCGGATCAAGCTCCTCTCGCCGCGCGCGCTGCTCGACCGGTTGGACGACCGCCTGCACGTCTTGTCGGGTGGCCCGTCCCACCTGCCGGAGAAGCAGCGGACGCTGCGTAGCGCGCTCGACTGGAGCTACAATCTGCTTGCCCCGGACGAGCAGGACCTATTCGGGAGGCTGGCCGTGTTCGCCGGTGGCTGCACCCTGGAGGCGGTGGAAGCCATCTGTGCCGCGCCCGTTCCCTCGCCGATGCCGGTCTTGGACGGGCTGGCGTCGCTCATCAACAGTAACCTGGCGCGCGTCGAGATGAATGGTGAGGGCGATGGGGAGCCGCGCGTGGGGATGCTCGAGACGCTGCGCGAATACGGACTGGAGCGTCTGGAGGCCGCCGGGGAGGCCGAGGCCGTGCGTAGGCGGCACGCGGCCTATTATCTGGCGCTGGTGGAGGCGGCCGAGCCGGGGCTCACGGGGGCGGAGCAGGAACGGTGGTTGGGGCGGCTCGAGGCGGAGCACGATAATCTGCGGGCGGCGTTGCGCTGGGCTCGGGACGGCGGGGAACCCGCGGTCGGGCTGCGGCTGGCGGCGGCGCTCTGGCGGTTTTGGCTCATCCACGGGCACCTTGGCGAAGGGCGAGGCTGGTTGGAGGGACTGCTGGCGGAGATGGAGGACGCCGGCGATCACGGGGAAGCCGTCGATGGGGATGCGTCAGGAACCGAGCGGGAACGGGGCGCGTTGCGGGCGAAGGCGCTACGCGGAGCGGGAGGGCTAGCCACGGAACAGGGCGACTTTCGGCAGGCCAGGACGCTCTACGAGCGCGCCCTCGCGGCATACAGGATACTGGGAGACAGGGAGGGCATCGCGGCGACGCTCAACAACCTAGGCGTCGCGGCCGATGGACAAGGCGACTACGGGCGGGCGGAAAGATTCTACGCGGAGAGCCTCGTCTTGAAGCGCGAGCGGGGGGACAGGTGGGGCATCACCACGTCGCTCAGCAATCTGGGCCGCCTGGCGCTCCAACGGGGCGACGACGAGCGGGCCGTGGCGCTCTATGACGAGAGTCTGGCCCTGTCCCGAGAGTTGGACGATACGGGGAGCATCGCCCTCTCGCTCAATGCCCTCGGCGAGGTCGCGCTGTCTCAGGGCGCGTACGCACGGGCGACGCCGTTGCTGGAGGAGAGCATTGCCCTCGCCCGCGCGGTGGGGGACAAACGGGGCCTCGCCTTCGCGCTCAACAACCTGGGCGATGTGGCGCTGCGGCAAGGCGACGTTGCGCGTGCGACGGCATGCCAGGAGGAGAGCGTGGCCGTGCGCCGCGCGTTGGGGAACGAGGAGGGTATGGCCGTGTCGCTCGCCGGCCTGGGTGACATCGCCCGCGCGCAAGGCGACGAGCGGCGCGCGGCAAAGACGTACGCCGAGAGCTTAACCCTGCTGCGCGCCAGCGACGACACGGTCCTCCTCATCCCTATCCTGGAAAAGGTCGCGGCCCTCGCGAGTCTTGGGGGAGATCCCTCGGCACGCCAGCGCGCGGACGTCCTGACCCGCGCGGTGCAGCTCTTCGGCGCGACGGCGCGCCTGCGAGAAGAGATCAGCGCGTCCCTGTTGCCCATAGCGCGTCGTGAGAATGAGCGCGACGTGGCGACCGTGCGCATGGCTCTGGGCGAGGAGGTGTTCGCGGCAGCGTGGAGAGAGGGACAGTCACTCTCACGAGAGCGGGCGATCTCTGCCGCCCTGGACACCTGTCACTCATACCTACCTTGACGCTGCTGCCGCATGTCAGCGGCGGTGATGTGTCCTACTATCTGTCCTAATTGTCGGTACGCACCGCGCGCTTTCTGTGGTTTACTAGAGCGAAGCCGCTGAGAGTGAGCGTGGTGCCTCCGTCCATAGCGGCGTTCAACCGACCCCGCCCGTACATCGCGAAGTTAGGGGCAATCTTTGCCGAGCCTTAAGCCTTGTTCCTCGTCGTTGACACACGTCCGGTAGGATGTGTTTTTTGGGTGTATCATTGATACATCAATTAAGGTACTATTGATCTCACTATTGCATTACTAGGAGAAAATCTGTTACTGTAGATGGCGGTTGGCTCCAGGACGATCTGGCTATCGCGGGGATGCACCCAGCGACCTGCTGTCATCACAGTTATTGCCACGGACCTACGGATAGTGGCTGGTGCATGATTAAACAGAGCGTACTTTGCAGTTCAACCGACGGCAGTCGGCCATGGATTGCCATGCGACCGCAGTCGTAGCAAACAAACCGCTTTAAGACGACGCGAGGCTGGCATGTATGCGACGGCCTGACCCGGCGGTCCTCACCTATAGCTCTCCGTTCTGTCTTCGCGCGTCTCGTCCACGGGAGAGGGAGACGAGATCGTCGCCATCCATGACCTCTCATCCACCGACTGGCGCCGCACGGGAGCGTGATCGGCCCGATTGCTCGATGTGACGGAGACGGAGAGAGAACTCGATGAGATTGCATGGTCGCGGCTACGCGCCGTTGCCGCGTTATGGTGGCGCTCACGGACCGGTCGCTGAGGGCGGCAGTTGCCCATCGAATGTCTCAGGCATGGTCCCGCACAGGCGCATTCCAACGTGACTGTCTGAACAGTCGACAACAAATCGTCAGCGGCTACGTCACAGCCGCCATCGATGTAAAGCTGTCGAGTCCGATTGAACCGTGTCTTAGGAGTGGGAATGATCTTTCGAGTGAATGTGGCTGCCGTCCTGCGATTGCTCGTTATTTCTGTATGTCTCACATCTTCCACCCCTGTAGCAGCGACCGCAATAGGGCCATCGCGCCATTCAGCGACAACTTCTTCCTCCAGTACGCGAACTGTTCCTGTGCCGCTATCCCCTTTACCTTCTCATCAAGTAGAGAATCACGGCACGGGAAGCGATGCAGTTCAGGTTCAGACGACGATCGATTCAAAGGTGCCTAAGGCAGGAATAGTATCTCCAAATGTAACGGCGACCGGCACGCTCCCTAGTCCGAGCGCATCCACGAGTGGCACACCCCCGCCCACCGTTGCGCCTACATCTTCAGATACGGGTTATGACAGCGAGAGCGTGAGCGGAGGAGGGACGATTTCGGGGATCACGTACGCCGCCGGGGGCAAAGAGAATCAGGTGGTGACGCGCACGGGCTTCTTCGTCAAGGTGCCGGCCGCCCCTAGCCAGGACACGACGCTGATCGACTACGACGCCATCGCAGACGGCTACGTCCGCGTCAAGCTCACGCCCCAACTCCACGTCGTCGCCGAATACTTGCTCGCTGGGAATAGAGCCACCCTCGACTTGGGCGCGATCACGACCGGAGCGTTCTACTGGGTCGAGGTTGGCAACTATCACCACTTTGACGGGGGCACTCCGCTCTATTTCCAGGGCTTGCTCCAAGGGCCCGGCTCGGTCACCATCGGCAACCTAAGCGTTAACTTAGGGAATATCGACGCCGACTACATAGTGGGCACACGTCTGGGCCTTGGGGTCAGCTTCACGTCGGGGTACGCTAACTTCCCCAACGCTACGGGCTGGGAACTCTCCAAGCCGCTCGTCGAGTCCGAAGCCTCGCCTGCCGGATATCAAGGGTTACGCGGTATGCCCACCGCAGACCTAACGTCCGAGAACGGCTACGCCACGATAGTCGCCTACTATCCCGGTCGTCAGCCGCTTGGCCCTGCTGGCGTGCTCGTCGACACGAGCGGCAATAGGTACAATCTCGCGCCCGGACCGCAAGGGCTGACGGTCAACCTGGATGGCCCCTATATATCGCCGTATGCGCCCGTCGCGCCGCCCGCACCAACGCCAGCGCCTCCGTACGGTAGCGAGAGCGTGAGCGGAGGAGGGACGGTTTCAGGGATCACCTACGCCGCCGGGGGTAAAGAGAATCAGGTGGCAACCCGCACGGGCTTCTTCGTCAAGGTGCCGGCCGCCCCTAGCCAGGACACGACGCTGATCGACTACGACGCCATCGCAGACGGCTATGTCCGCGTCAAGCTCACGCCCCAACTCCACGTCGTCGCCGAATACTTGCTCGCTGGGAATAGAGCCACCCTCGACTTGGGCGCGATCACGACCGGAGCGTTCTACTGGGTGGAGGTCGGCAACTATCACCACTTTGACGGGGGCACTCCGCTCTATTTCCAGGGCTTGCTCCAAGGGCCCGGCTCGGTCACCATCGGCAACCTAAGCGTTAACTTAGGGAATATCGACGCCGACTACATAGTGGGCACACGTCTGGGCCTTGGGGTCAGCTTCACGTCGGGGTACGCTAACTTCCCCAACGTCGTGGGCTGGGAACTCTCCAAGCCGCTCGTCGAGTTCGAGGACTCGCCTTCCAACTATCAGGGGTTGCGCGTCATGCCCACCGCGGACGTAGGTTCCGAGAGTGGCTACGCCACGATAGTCGCCTACTATCCCGGTCGTCAGCTACTTGGCCCTGCCCAGGTGCTTGTTGACACGAGCGGCAATGGGTACAATCTCGCGCCCGGACCGCAAGGCCTGACGGTCAACCTAGACGGCCCCTACGTATCGCCGTACGCGCCAACTGCATTACCGACGGGCCCGAGCACGTATGAGGTGGGATGCGGGTGCAATCCTATCGAGGGAAAGACGACCGATATAGTCACGCATTACCCGGTCAATACGGCGACAGGCGACTTTTTCCACACGTTCACCGACCTGTCCGTGCCCGGCCGCGGCATCCCTTTAGAAGTAACCCGCACCTACAACTCCATCTTCGACAACCGAAACGGCCCGTTTGGATACGGCTGGAGCGCGAACGACACGGCGTCCGCCATGACCGACCCAAGCGGAGCAATTACTGTGACGGAGGACAATGGCACGAGCGTCACGTTCGACCGCACCTCTTCCGGCTACAAAGCGCCGAGCCGCGTGCGCGCGACGCTCGTTGCCAATGACAACGGCACGCTCTCGTTCACCGACATCCATGCTCTGACGAGACTGACATTTACCAGCCCAACATCGACGACGGCGGGCCAGCTCGTCGGCATGACCGACCGCAACGGCTATACTACCGCGCTGGCGTACACTGACGGACTGCTCACGAAGGTTACTGATCCATCTGGGCGATCCCTGAGGTTCGGTTACAATGGCACTCATATCGCGCGCATAAGCGATCCGATCGGGCGCATGGTCGAATATACCTACAGCGCGGCGGGAGATTTGACGGACGTGCGCGACGTGATGGGCAACGTGACACATTTCACCTATTATCCGTCTACTCATCTCCTCTCTACCATGACCGACCCTCGTGGTGGGGTTGTGACCAATGTCTACGACGGCGATGGACGAGTCCTCAGCCAGACCGACCCCCTGTCGCGGACAACGACCTTCGGCTACGAGATTGCGGCCGGCGATCCGCTGTCGCAGACAACCACGATCACCGATCCTGGGGGCAACGTTACGGTCGAGCACTATCGCGATAACGAATTACTGGTGCGCGTCGAGGGGCTGCGGACGCCGGAGCAGGCAACGTGGGCGTATACCTACGATCCGACAACCCTGGGCGTCACGACCGAAACCGACCCGAATCGCCATACTACCACTAAGACGTATGATATCAATGGCAATCTCACGAGTCGCACGGACGCGCTGGGCCGCGTCACGAGCTACGCCTACGACGCTCTCAACGACACGACGGCGATCACGGACCCCTTGGGGAACGTGACCTCCATGACCTACGACGCGCACGGCAACCTGCTCAGTACGTCGCGATCCCTCGTAGCGACGGCCGCCACGAGCGCGAACAATGGGCCGATCGCCATGACCTCGATCCGGCGATCGGCGGTGGTCGCCGCAGCCTGTCAGGGTTCCGCTGCAACACCGCTGTGCGCCGCAGGCGTCCATGGACTAGCCGCGTGCGCGGGCCGTTGTAATCCGACGACAGGCGCGACAGGCGAACGCAGCCGACCGCTGGGGCGCGACGTCGTCAGAACCTTCTCGGTACCGCAAGGACAGTCCATACTAGGTCTGCGCGATGACCCATCCTCTCGGAGCGCGCGAACGCCCACGAGTGTGCCGTCTCGCGCCCGCCCGGGGTTGAGGAAGGCGCGCGGCGCGCGCGGCGCCCCATCCTGCTCCACGTCTCGCACGCACTGCGCCACGGCCACGCCGCGGCGGCCTATCCCGCCATCGGTCGAGTACCGTAGTCGCGATACGGTTATCAGCGTCGACGACAGCGCCCAGGGCAGCGGGGTTGACCGCTTCCGCTACGTTGGGCTGTGGGGGCACTGCAAACCCTGTAGCGACGGCGCGAGGATCGGCATGTATGACCGGTCGAGCAGCGTCAGTCGCCGGGCGGGCGACTACTACACGCTCGCGTTTCGCGGGACGGGCATCGCGCTCTACTCGGTCCACGGCCCGACCCACGGCATCGAGGAGGTCACCCTTGACGGCCGTCACCGTGTGCTCATCGACCTCTACAGCGCGCGCCGGACGGGCGACGTGCTGGACCATCAGTACGCGCATCTCGCCGATGGCGTCCATGTGCTCACCGTGCGCGTGACCGGCCGGAAGAACAAGAAGAGCGGAAACGTCTACGTGGTCGTCGACCGCGTCGCGATCACCCTGGCGGGGATCATCCCGCCGCGCCATACACCTACCCCACTGGCTGCCACCGCCACGCGCGTGGCAACGCGCATCCCGACGTCTACACCGACGACCACACCGCGTTCCACGGCGACGCCCGCGCCGACCGCCATGCCGCCGACCACGACCGCCAGTGCGCAACCAGCGCCGGCCGCCCCCACGCCGGCCACCCCGACGGCGACGGCCACGCCGACCCCGACGCCGACATCAACAGCGACGATGGTCATGCCGACAGCGACGGGGACACAGACGCCGACAGACACACCGACCGTGACGCCCGTCCCCCCGACGACTACCTCGACCGCCACAGCGACGATGACCCCGGCCACGAGCACGCCGACCGCCATGCCGCCCTCTGCGACCGCAACTGGCACGCTGGAGGCCGGTGCCACACTGCCAGCAGGCACCACCGTACCGGCGACGACAGGCATACCCGCTTCGCCGGCCACGACTACCTCCCCGGCGGCCACGGTGATGGCGGAGAGCACCGCGACGAGCACGTTCGCGCCGACTGCCGCGACGACCGCGACGCCGAGTGCAGCGACAGCCTCCCCAACCACGACGAGCACGCAAACGAGTGTGCCCTCCCCGACCGCGACGACGACCCCACTGCCCTCCATCCCCTGTGCGGACGCCGGCCCGTACACCGCCACGGTCTGCCTCACCTATGATCCGGCGCATCCGGGCGACGTAATCGCGCGCACCGACCCCGATGGGCACACGACGCGTTACACCTATGACGCCACTGGGGACCTCGCTAGCGTGAGCGATCCGCTCGGCGATACCACGACCTACGGGTATGACCTTATCGGGCGCAAGACCAGCATGACGCGTCCGCTCGGGAATGTGGCGGGCGGCAACCCCACCAACTACACCACGACGATGACCTACAACGCGTTCGGGAAGACGACAGCCATGACCGACGCTGAGGGTAACCTCACGACCTTCGGGTACGACGCCAACCAGAACCTGATCACCACGACCGATCCGCTTGGCCGTCAGACGATCGATGGCTACGACCTGGACAACGAACGCACGAGCGTGACGCGACCCGACGGGGTAATCTTACGGACGCGCTACGACGACGCGGGCAACGTCATCATCACGACCGATGGCCTGTCTCAGTCCACGAGCTTCGCGTACGACGCGCTTAACCGGCTGATCTCGACGACGGCGCCACTTGGACGCACAACGGTCTACACCTACGACCTCGCTGGTAATAAGACTGCCATGACCGACCCCCTGTTGCAGACGACAGCCTACACCTACGACGAGGCGAATCAGTTGGTGAGCGTGCTGCGACCCAATGGCACGAGCCTCACCACAGGCTACGATCCTGACGGGCGCGTCGCGAGCCAGACGGACGGTCGCGGCTCTACCACGAGCTACGGCTACGACTCTCTCGGGCGCACGGTCACCGTGACCGATGGGCTTGGGCGCGTCACAGCGTATGGCTACGACCTCGCGGGCAATCGCACCTCGCTCATCGACCCGATGGGGCGCACGACGACCTTCACATACGACGCCGGGAACCGCCTGGTGGCCGTCGCCTATAGCGACGGCTCGCCCCCCACCGTGCAGTACTCCTATGACGCCGATGGGGACCGCACGACGATGCGAGACGGGACGGGGACAACGCGCTACACCTACGACACGCTCGACCGCGCCACCAGCATCGTCGACGGGTCCGGCCAGATGGTGGGGTACGGGTACGACGGGGCCAGCGAGCTAATCACCCTCACATATCCGGGCGGCAAACAGGTCGCGCGCGCCTACGACACGCTCGGTCGCGTCACGAGCGTGACGGACTGGCTCGGGCACACCACGACCTTTGGCTACGACGGCAATGGCAACGTCGTCTCAGAAGCCTACCCGAACGCCAGTTCTGCCGTCCTCTCCTACAACGCCGCGAGCGACCTGACCGGCATCACCGATACCGTGAATGGGACGCCGCGCTGGACGTTCGGCTATGAGAGGAATGACCTGGGGCAGGTGAGGGGCGTCAGCGACGGCATTGATGGCTCGGCCCATACCTACGGCTACGACAAGACTCACCGCCTCACGAGCGACAGTGGGCCGGGAGGGTCCCAGGGTTGGGCGTACGATGCGGCGGATAACCTCGCGGCCATCACTACGACAGCGGGCACGCAGGCCTTCGCCTACGATCACGCCAACGAGCTGACGGCGCTCACGACGACCGGCGCGGCGACAACGAACGTGGCCTACGCATACAACGCGGACGGTGACCGTACCGCGCAGGGCGACGGCGGGGGCAGCGCGGGCTCGACGTTCGGGTGGGACCAAGCCGACCGGCTCATCAGGGCAACGGTTGGCACCACGACGACGGCGAGCTATACGTACGATGGCGACGGGCTGCGGCAGAGCAAGGCGGTGACGGTGACCGGCGGCGTGACGACTACGTCCGAAACCTGGGAGACGGTCGTGGGGATGCCACAGCTGCTCCAAGATGGCAACATGCGCTACGTCTACGGGCCGCTCGGACCCATCGAGCAGATTGATGGAAGCGACGTGCCGACGTACTACTACCAGGACCAACTCGGCAGCACGCGCGGGCTCATCGACGGCTCCGGCACGACGGTGGGCACGTACAGTTACGACGCCTACGGCCAGGTCACGAGCCACACGGGAATGGCCGCAACGCCGTTGCAGTATGCGGGACAGTATACCGATGTGGTGACAAGTTTGCAGTACTTGCGCGCGCGATACTATGATCCCGCCACAGGGCAGTTCCTCTCCCGCGATCCGCTTGTGATGATAACGGGCCTAGCGTACGCCTATACGGGCGGTGACCCGTTGAGCATAGTCGATCCGGGTGGACTATATCGATGTGTTCCCTTCGGGAATGATCTGTGCGATGCCATAGCACAAAGCTTTCAGAATGCAATGGTGAACTTGCAAGCTAACCTGCCACATGGAGTGGGAGGAATATGTGCCGGTCTCAGCGGAGGTGCGGGATTAGGAGGTTTTGTGCAAGCCTGTCCCATTGTCATCAGCAGTGAAAACCCCCTTGACGTTGGATTTACCCTTTCGTTTGGTGGTGGCCACCATACTTTTTCGGGGTACGCAGAAGTAGGCCCATTGTTGAGTAATGCTGAATCAATAGATCAATTGGGTGGCGGAGCATTTTATGGCGGGGGAAGTGCAGGCGAGGGACCCGGTTATGGTGTAGATGCATCCGTGAGCCCGCAATCGTGCGGTGTTGTGACTAGCGTGCATCCCAGCGTAAGTGTTGGCGTAAGAGCTCTCGCGCCTTCTGTACCTGTACCGTTCGAGTATCATATCGGTGCCAGCGAGTCGGTAGTTGTGCATTACAAAGACATACCGGGCTTCATCTGGAATGGAGTGGTAAATCTGCTAAGAGATTAACCTTGTTCAGGGACGATGCCCTGAACAAGAGGCTCCTGACGGAGCAGTAAAGATCGACAAAAATTGTTGGTGCCGGTGCCCCAAGCGCCTAGAGGTACATTTATGGGAAGCAAAGAAGCGCAAACCCTCGAAGTGTCGTTCTTGGGGGGCTTACATTGGTGGAAAGCATCGTTAGGCTTAGTTGCGTCTGTAGATAAACCACTGGTTCGTCTACAACTTCATCAAGGAGGTATGTTCATTGGGCCAGCCTCAAAAATCGCACAATGGGTCACCTTTGGGCAAATACCGACGTTTGAGATTGCGACGGAGTCGATTATACTGGCGCGGCGCGTCAAAAAAGGTGTTCGACTTCAGGTAGAACATATGGAAAAGCCCCTCGTCTTTGTCTATCGTGACGCCGAGCGAATCCTCAACCTACTCGCCTCCAAGAATGTCCCGATTGATACAACTCTCCATGAGCCGCATTCGTGGGAGGAGACAGTATTGTAACCGGGAATGGCTAAAGGTTGAGGTGATATAACATGGGGCATGAATGAATGCCCAGCGTGCCAGAGTCGAGAGCGAGAGAACAAGAACGGGCAGACCACGGCCGAGAGCCAGCGGTATCGCTGTTGGGGAAATGAGCGGCAGTACACGCCCATGCCGCAAACAGCGGGATATGGAACGGAGGTGCGAGCGCAGGCCGTGTGGATATATTGTGGATAGGATGAACTTGCGCCGGATCGCGCAGCACCTGAGGGCGGTGCATCAGACGGTGGCAGATTGGGTGACGGCCCATGCCGATGCGCTGCCTGGGATACCGCCGGTCCTGGAGAGAGCGGTCGCTTCCAAGTTCGACGCGCTGTTCACCTTACATGGGGTAAAAAACTAGCCGCCAATATCTTGACCACGGTTGATCACTGACCCGCTGCATCATCGGACGGCACGTGGTGTGGGAGCGGGACATCGACAGGATGCAGGACGTGATCGAGCGCAATCCGTAGGCCGCCGCGTACTACTCGGATGCTAGGGGTGACACATCAACACGCACAGTGTGCATTACCATCGAGTAGACGACAGCTTAGACGGGATAAGATCTGGTGAGAATTTTACCCGAGCTAGCATCTCATGAGGTGGGAAATGCCCATACGAATAATACAGGTTGAACAAGGCATTTATGTGGCGCATGTCACGCCGCCGCACGGTAATGGCTTCGAATGGCAATCGCTGCATCCCATGCCTACGCATGCCTTGGTTAAGGAACTCTTGGCGTTGGGTTGCCATCAAACTGACATCAGCGATGCATTCAGCGAGGCAAACCCGCTGTGGTTGGAGAAGCGAGGGATTCACTAACTGTCGCATATTGGTAATCAGATGATAACGCTGTGCTCGTGAATACATCCCACATTCCGCACGGCTGAGGGGTCAGTAGATGCATTTTGAGGAGTGGTCGGTCGGCAGGGTGAATGACACGTAGAGTTGCTGGGCAGGCGGTCCAAGGAGATGGAGGATCTGCTCTTGGAGCGGGCTGAGGTGGATGATGTGCTGGAGACTCGCGGTGCCTCGACGAATGGTCAGGAGATCGATACCTTCGAAGAGCTGGAAGACCCAGCGCATCGTAGGATGCGCGGTGGGCTTGCCCAATTGATTCGGGATCGTCTGCTCCGTGTCCTGGAGGCGCGTGCGCAGGCGGTGCTCAGCCAACCGGTAGACGAGCAAGCACAGGACCATGATGAAGCCCAACGCGACGATGCGCTCCGGCTTCTTGACGAAGACAGACGAGGCCAAGAAGAGCGGATCTTTGAGGAAGCGGAAGCCGCGCTCGACACTGCCCTGGTTGAGATAGATGCGGATCAGATCTTCATCAGAGAGGGGGTCCGCGCTGTTTGTGCCGATGATGAAGCAGGCGCGTCGGCGCCACTCGCGCTCGACCTGCAGGGCCTGGACCGTGAGTGTGGTCTGGAGCGACCATGTTGCGGTCGCGGCGGCATCGGGTCGCGGACGGCCACGCCGTGCATAGTGTGCTTGGCGCACCAGCGTCGCCTCGACAGCGAACCAGGAGGGGAGAGTCTTGGTCTCGCGCGCGTAGGCAGCCTGCGCATCCGCCTCACAGGCAAAGGATCGGTTCCCAAGGTGCCAGAGCCGTTTCTCCCAGATGACGCGCTCACGGGCAATCCGCCGCTCGACGCTCGTGCGTGCGTGGTCTTCCCCTGATTGTGTCCGCACCACGACCCAGCGTTCCGCCCCCTGGGCAAGGGTCATCGATCGCCGGTACCAGTGGGTCCGTCCATCTGCGGCGTGCTGCCAGTCGGTGGCATCGAGATCGATCACGTCCCGTGCCTCGGTCGAGGTCTCAGGCACCCGCGCGACCCACACGATGCCCCGCTGGCCCAAGCGCGCCATATTCTCCGCGCTGTACAGGCCACTATCAGCGACGAAGATCGCCTCCTCCTCATCCTCCGTGGCCACAAATTGATCGGCGAGGGCTTCAACCGCCTCAATGAGAGTCCGCTTGTCTGCGCTGTTCCCATCGAGTGCGCGTAAGAACAGGGGCACATCCCCCTCCTGCGTCGTGGCGAGGGCTAGCATCCATTGCTTGAGATCGGCGCGGTGGTCGCGTGAATAGCCGTAGGTGACGGCGATCACCGCCTCCTCATCTCGGCTGTCGTAGGCCCCACTGACCGAGAAAGAGGTGGTGTCTACATGTACCTCCCGTCGGCTGATGCCACAGATCTGTCGAGCCCGGTACCCGATACCGGCGAACAAGCGTGTCGGGTCATGCGCATAGATCCAGTCGAGCGTGCGCCCCAGGCAATCATCGTTGAGCATCTCCGCCCGCATACCTGGCCCCAGCAACGTCTCGACCGGTTTCGTCGCAAAGAATTGCGGGACGAGATACAACTGTCGGTTGCTGAATCCGAGCCCATTGAGCACCATGGCCGTCGTCGCCGTCCCGATACTCACCGACTGCTGTGAGCCCATCGCTTGCTCATCTAACCACGGCGCAAGTCCGATTTCCCGGCATATACCGGCCACAATCCCCAAATGATCCAGCCGTTGCGTGCTGTACTCCTCTTCTCCCGCCATCCCTCCGTCCTCCCCATACCGTTACCGTACGGGAATTCAGAAGATACGTCCTCCAGGGTGCGGAATGTGGGATACATGGGCGCAAAAGTATATTTCTTGTTGACACCGCGGCTTTGCCTATAAATTACTTCGACGCTATGTTGTTGTTATCAAAAATGTTAACATATACTTACATCGTAACCATTTGCGCCTCTGTAGTCACGAGAAAAGGAATGATCTCCTTAATCGATTTGAATTTATAGGCAAAGCTTTGACACCGCTCCTATTATCTGTTAGAACATAAGTACTATTTTATGTTGTGCGTCATGCCTATCGTGTTCTAAATCAGATGAGCATGCGCACAAGGGATTCACTGTTTAGGCTTCATTCGGATGAAGCCTAAACAGTGACAACCGGACGGTCGGGGCTGCGCCCATGACGACCGCCGGTTGGGCATGTCTCGGCGATACACGCGGATGGGCTGCGCCATCTCCCGCGCGTGTCGTGACCCCCGAGCGAGACAACTCTCTCATCGCGGGCGCGAGCCTGCCAGGCACAGCGATGGGGAGGGCCAAAACCGGCGCACGGGGTGATCTCTCAGGTCGCACCAGCAGCGCTGCTTGCCGCTGTGGCTCGGGTGTGTTGAACATGATCTACATAGTCGGAGAGGCGCTGGCCGATGACGAGACAACCCAGCATCATCTTCGAGGCGTGCGCGCGCTTTGACGTGCTCAAGGCGATCGGCGTCTCGCGCTATCACCTGCGTCGCCACATGCGCGCCGACGCCGCGCGTCGCGGTGTACATCTGCCTCCGCTCGCCATCTCGACGGGGCGCATCCACGCGGACAAGACGCTCGATACCTATAAGGGCATCGCGCTCCGCTATGTCCACTGGGCGCGCGACCTGTACGGCGTTCGCCGACTCGCCGATCTTGACGGCGACGCCGAGCGCCTCGTTGCCCTGTATCTCGTGGACCGCCGCGACGCCGGCGACAGCCCATATACCCTCAAGACGATACGCGCGGCCCTGCGCATGTTCCACCGACCGGCCTACGCCCCCGAGGAGCGGGAAGAGCGCGTGCGCCTGCTCGGGGCCTCGGTCGATCTGCCGCTCCGCCGACGCGACGGCATCACGCGCAGCCGCGCGGCCGTCGCCATGGACGAGGAGATCGCCCTGGATCGCTATGTCGATATCGTCGCTTTCTGCTGCGCCACCGGCCTGCGGCGGCGCGAACTCGCCGCCCTGCTGGTCGATGATGTGTACGGAGTGGGCGACACCCTCATCGTGGAGGTGCGCAACGGGAAAGGAGGCAAGCATCGTTTGGCCCCGGTTCTCCCCGCGCTCCAGGAGAGCGTCTTGTGCGTCGTGGCGACGCGGTTGCCGGAGGACCTCCTGTTCCCGCGCATCCCGGTGCGACTCGACATCCACGCCTACCGCCGCGCCTACGCACAATCTCTCTACCGCGAGGGCAACACGCGCCTTCTGCCGCCGCGCGAGGGCCGCTTGCCGCGCGGCAGCGTCGACCAGGAGCGCGCCCTCTACGTGAGCCGCGCCCTCGGGCACGAGCGCATCGAGGTCGTCGTGCGGCACTACCTCCGATGACTCCAGACAAGGACACGGACGCCAGCTTCTACCGCCTGGAGAAGGCCCTCGTCGGTGGGCGACTAATCCCCGTCGCGCGCGAGGACGAGGCGACCCACGTCGACGTCGCGGCGCTCCGCCGCGCGCTCGACGATAGCGCGCGCGATCGGGCGGCGCTCGCGGAGCGGGACGCGGAGCTCGACCGGGCATGCCGGCATATCCGCGATCTGGAGGTGCAGCTCGCCCGCGCGGTGCGCCGGGCCGAGCAGTCCGACATCTTGGTCGCGGGGCATCAAGGCGAGATGGCCCGCTGCGGCGCGTCCGTGCGCCGGCTCCTGGGCAAGAACGCGGCGCTCATCGGCGAGAAGCGCCGGCTGCGCGACGCGCTCGTCGGAAAGCACCCGCTGCCTGCCGTCTACTACCGCGTCGATCTCGACCACGACGACGTGGCGCGCGAGAGCGTGGTGGTCACGCTCGATGCGTTCCCCCACAAAGACCACGTGCCCGCGGCCCTTGCGGAGGGGCGACGCGTGGCCGCGCGCCAGGGCGGCCGGCTGCGCACGCTGCGGCTCGACACGAGCGCGTGGCGCGCCGTGGTGCAGCGGCCGGTCGCTGAGGAGGAGGCTACGGCTGTTGACGGAGGAGCCCATGCAGGATGATGCCGACGATCGCGAGCCCGAGCATCCCAACCGGGACGGGCACGATGCCACCGAGGGCGAGTTCGCCCGTGAATAGGCCGATGCCGGCGAGCACGGCTGTTGTCGTCTTGTCCACTCTTGGCCCCCTTAGTTCTCATCCCGCGCGAGGTCCGCGCGGATGCGTGCATAGGCTTGCGTGAGTAGCTTGTAGACGGTGCCGACGGCGCAGCCCCGCTCGCGGGCGATCGTCCGGCAGTCCTGATCGAGGGTGAACCGCGCGGCAAGGACCTCGCGCTGCGCCGGCGTCAGTCGCTCCGACGCGAGCACCTCGCGCAGCCGCTCGATCAGCGGGTCGGGCTCTTCGGACGGCGCCGCCCCGAGGGCGCCCCGCGCCCACTCCTGCTCGTACGAGAGCCGCGTTGTTCGACGACGATGGTCATCTATGACGATGCGCCGCGTCACGACGGTGAGCCAGGCGAGGAAATGGCCGTTCGCGCGCCGCTCATACTGGCCCAGCTTGGCGCAGACGCGCATCTGTACGTCGTGGACGAGGTCGTCGCGGTCGTCGTCGGACTCTGTCCGGCTGCCGACGATGCGCCGCACGAGCGGCGTCGTCTCACCGAGGAGCCGTTCGAGGGCGCGCGCGTCCCCGTCTTGAGCGCGAGCGACCAGGCGCTCGATGTGCGCGACGTAGCGTGAGTTCTTGTGCATCATTGTCTCCATAAATAGCGAACCCCTCGCTTCAGTGCAATGACTGAATGCGAGGGGTTCTGGATTAGAACGCGGAACGCTGGCGGAGAGGGGCTCTTAGCGCATCATGGCCCTCCCGTTGTCGGGGGGCGGGTACCCCTTGTGCCGCGCGCTTTCCTCCGCAGAGGGGTCTTGCCTAGGGTCAAAGCGACCCGTTCGATAGCCTCGGCCAGAGGTGGGCTGAGGGTGGCCGGGTCGGTGAAGGCCCGCCTCAGAAGACGGTCGAGGTCGCCGGGACAGACGTGTCCTTCTCCCTGGTCCATCGCCTCAACTCCTTCTATCTATAACGCTGTGTCATTCTGTACAAAACATTCTTTAAAAAACGCGCGAGGCACGATGCGGCGCCGCCGTTCGCTCGTCATATACATGTGAACGCACGCCGCGGCGGCCTTTAGGTATGCGCATGTTCGACCCCGCCTGCCTCGCCCCGTCCGTGGCCTAAGCGGGGCGGGTACCGCGCGCACAGCGACGGTCCCGTCCGGGCGTCGATGCCGCTCGTCCTCCGGCATCGGGTGCTCCTCCTGCCGGCGCCCGGGCGCGTACGGGGACGGCGCACGGTGCCGACGGTCCATCTGGGGTCCGCCGCAGCTCGTGTTCCCGCGTCGGGCGCTCGTTCTCTCTCCGGCTCCGGCCCTCGCCCGGCGTCCCTGTCTCGCCAAGCCCTCACCGTAGCCTACCCCCGTTCCGGGCACAACACCCCCAAGACCCGCACTTCGTGCGGCACTGTGTTGTGCCCGGCCCTTGGGGCAGGCGTGGGTGTGAGGCATGGCAGACGACGGGACACCACGACCGAGGATCACCGGAGGTGATGGGAGATGAGTACGCACGTGGACAGGAGGAGCGCGATGGACGCGCAGAACGAGTATGAAAGGACATGTACGCCTATGACGACCCGAACCGTCAGGACCAGCGATCTGTCCGGGCTGAATGCCTCTAGCGACGGCGGGGCGCGCGTCCACGAGAGGACGACGCCGCTGCGCAGCGGCGTCGGACGACGCGGCGTGCCGCGCACGGCCGATGGGCGGCCGATCCTGTGCCTCGCTGACCTCGACGGCGCGGTGGCCACATGGGGGGCCGGTCGCCGTCGCTACCCGTGCCCCGTCCACGGCAGCGACCGCCAGCGCTCCCTCTCGGTCGACCCGGCGACCGGCCTCTACTACTGCCACTGCTGCGGGGCCGCCGGTCGCCTGCGCGACTACTGGGACGCGGACGGGCCGTCGCCCCCTCCCCGGTCGGCCGATGACGCCGCCCGCCAGGGGGAGCGCCGTGCGGCTCTCCTGCGCGCCGACCGGGAGCGCGCGGCCTCGCTGGACGCTCCGGCGCCCGCTGGGGCCGTCGCGCTCCTCTCACGCCTCCCCGCGCTCACCGGGGCGCTCCGCGCGCCCGACTCGCCGGGGGCCGCCTACCTCGGCGGGCGTGGCCTCGACCCCGCGCTGGCGGCGTCGCTCGGCGGGGGGTACGCCGCATCCGGCCTCTGGCCGGGCGATCGGCCAGGCGATCCCGGACGCGTGGTCTACCCGCTCGTGGACCCATGCACTGGGCGCGTCGTCAGCCTGCTCGGGCGGGCGGGCGCGGAGGACGACGGCGGGCGCGACCGGCGCCACCGGAAGCTCCCGGGCTGCCCGGTCGGGCTCTGGCCCATGGCCTCCTACGCGCGGGCCCTCCGGTCGGGCACGGCGCTCGTGCTCGTGGAAGGTCCCGCCGACGCGCTTGCCCTGCTCGCGTCTCCCGGCTCTCCACCGGTCGCGGCCCTGGGTGGCACGCGGCTGCCGCTCTCGCTCGCCGCGCTGCGACGGCTCCCGGGCGTGGTGCTCGCGCTCGACGACGATCCCGCCGGGCGGGCGGCGACCGAACGGCTCGGGGCGGACCTCGCACTGCTCGGCGTCCGGCACACGGCGGTCCCGGCCGGCTGGCTCGGCGGCGCGTCCGACCCTGCCGGGCTCGCTCGGGCGGCGGCCGGCACGTCGGCCGGGCAGGCGATGACCTCCTGGTCTGCGTGCCTGCGTCAGGTGCGCGGGTCGGCCCACTCTCTGGGTCGTCCCCTGTGAGGTAGCGGCCACGCGACGCGGCCGGGAGTTCCCGCCTCTCACGCGGTGGGACACCGACTCGCGCGCACCCGTGCCCCCTCCTTCATGCGCGTCGGCCTGTCCCTCACTGCCACGCCCCCAGCCTAGCCCACCGCGCCGACCAGGGGTGCACCATCCCCAAGACCCGCCTCGTGGCGGCGCCATGGTGCACCCGGTCGGGCGGGCGTGCTGCCGGCGGGTCGTTGGCGTGAGGGACGGACCCCGCGCCAGACGAGAAGGAGGAAAGCACCATGGGTATGCAGCACGGAACTGGCGTCCTCGTCACCGAGATCGAGGAGACCTATCCACCCCGCTCCGCGTCCGCCAAGCGGCGCACGACGCCCTGGACGCGGGCGGTGGTTGATCCGGGTGATGACCGCGCGCGCCACCATCTAGCCGCCAGGACGGGCCGACCGGTCAGGCTCTGCTGCGTCTGCGCTCGCCCCGTCGGGGAGCGTGCGCGCCAGGCGGCGAGCGGGAAAACCTACTGTGCCTCGTGCGCCGACTGGACGGTGGCGGCGTACGACGCCCGGCACCCCGAGGCCCTGGCCGCGCGCCGACGCGTCGGCGCGCCACGGGAATGGACCCGCACCAGCTATCTCACGGAGCGCGAGCGCTACGCCGTCCGCTTCCACGCGGGCAACGCCCGCTGGCAGATCTCCGACACCCAGACGCGCCGCTGGACCGCGCGGTGGCACCGGACCGAGGGCGGGGCCGACGCCATCGCGGCCACGATGAACGCGGCGTGGCGCGAGCAGGTCGCCTTCGAGCGACTGCGCTTCTCGGCGCGGGCGGAACTGCGGGCCGAGGGGCTCTGACCGGAACGGCGCGGGGACGCCGACGCGTCGGCGTCCCCGCGCCCCACCTATCGCTAGGCGACACACCAGACGACGAAGGAGACGAGCATGGCGACCTATGACGAACGACGCACGACCTGTACGGGGGACGGGTGGCCTGCTCGGCCCGACGGCGGAGCCGCGCCCGTGGGCACCGTGGCCGCCGACGCGCTGGCCAGGCTGTTAGGACTGCCGCTCTCTGCCGCCGCGGCCCTCCTGGAGGAGCATGGCTCGCTGGCCGGGCTGCGCCGGGTCGATCTGGCTGGGCTGCACCGACGTGGCCTCACCCCGAGCCGCGCGGCCAGGTTGGTGGCCGCGCTCGACCTCGCGTCCGCGGCGCTGGCCGAACGCCCCCAGCTGCGGCCTCAGGTGACTACCCCGGCGGACGCGGCGCGGCTGCTCCTGCCCGAGATGGGCCTCCTCGAGTCGGAGCGGATGTGCGTGCTGCTGCTCAACACGAAGAACCGGCTCATCGCCGCCGTCACGCTCTACAACGGTACCGTCTCCGCGTGCCATGTTCGCGTCGCCGAAATGTTCCGCGAGGCGGTGCGCCGCAACGCCACCTCGCTCATCCTCGTCCACAATCACCCCAGCGCCGATCCGACCCCATCGCCCGAGGACGTGGCCATCACCCGCGAGGCCGTCCTGGCCGGACGGCTCCTGGACATCGACGTTCTCGATCACCTGGTGGTCGGCGGGGACACGTACACGAGCTTGCGTGAGCGTGGCGCAGGGTGGGAATAAGACGGGCACCGGCTCCACCCCACGGCCCAGGAGGTCGACGTGTTCGAGCGACGGGCATATGACGGTGCCTCGGGCATAGTCGCAACCACATGGAGACAAGACAGGAGGAGAACGATGGACAAACAGACACGGATGCTGATCGCCGGCCTCGGCGGGGCGCGGCCACCGCCGACGTTAGGGCCAGGGCGGCGTTTGATCGCGGACGCGTAACACAAAAAAGATGGGGGGAGCTGACACTCCCACCCACCACAGTAACGACAACGAGGAGACAGATATGACCACCCGCATCGCAGCTACCTCCAGTGTATCCGTTCTCGACCCCTGGCGCGACGTCACTGTGCACGTCACGTTTCGGACCATCGACCCGATCAACGTGACCGAGATTGTCGTCGATCCCGATCCTAGCAGCGACGGCTGCCTCCTGCAGCTCATCGACGCCGCGATCACCCGTCTGGAGGCGTACCGCGAGGCGTTCATGCGGGCGGAGGAGGACGACACGGGACCGCTCCCGCCGCCCGCGCTGCCCGTCCCGTGGCACGCCTGGGGCCGCTAGGTCACCGGGTCGCGCGACCGTGAGCGACGCCCGAGAGGAGGCGCTGACGGTCGCGCGACGAGGTCGGGCGCGGGCGACGTCATAGGGACGTCGCCCGCGCGAGGGGGATGGGAGCCAAGTGAGGCTCTCACGAGAGTAATGACGGAGGTTGGACTATGACAGAGGCGCGCACCACGGATGACCCGCGTCTCACGCTTCTCGACGGGACGGACGGCGGCTTCCGCGTCGGGAGCCGCACGCGCGCAGGCTTGGAGCATACCGTCCATGTGCGGGAAGGGACCTGCACGTGCGAAGCCGGGCGAAAGGGCGTCGAGTGCTGGCATCTCGACTTCTGCCGCGCGGTGTACTACTGGCACCGCTACGAACGACGCGCCCAACTCTGGGCGGCGCGCGCCGCGCGCCTCGCGGCGACGGGCTAGCGATGCGTCGTGGAACACGCCCGTTCCGCACGCGCTGTCCTCGGACGAGACACCAAGAGTGGGCGGGTGCTGATGACACCCGCCCACGCTATAGACCACAGATGGAGGACCACAGGAATGATCACCACACCCGCAGCTACCCCAAGAGTACCACGAGCGAGCGCGACTGACGTGCGGATCGTCGTCACATTTACGCCGGCCGATCCCATCGGTGCGACCGACGTGGAGATCGTGGGCGGCGAGGCTCCGAGCGTCTGGCGCACCTACCAGCTCGTCGATGACGCGGCCCGCCGCCTCGCCGTCTACGCGCACGACTTCCGGCACGCGGCCGAGGGCGATACGGAGGTGAGGGGATGAACCCGACGACCGCCAACATGACGCGCATTGACGACTGGCTCGACGCGCTGGCCGGCGAGACCGACGAGGCGCGCAAGGCCGCAGCATTCACCGCCTACCTCACGGCGATGTCCCGGTTCTGGCGCTACAGCCAGCAGAATAGCCAGATGATCTACATGCAGCGTCCCACGGCCACGCACGTCAACAGCCGGAAGCGCTGGGAGGGGCTCGGCTACACCGTCCAAAAGGGCGCATACAAGCAGGGTCTAGCAATCCTCTGCCCCAATTTCAAGAAGGTCCGCGACGACGAGACCGGCGAGGAGCGGCAGGTCCTGACCCACTTCTCAACGGGCTACATCTATGACGTGGCCGACATGGTGGCGGGTCCGAACGCGCAGCCCCTCCAGGCCCCCTGGCAAACCCTCAGCGGCGACCATGACGCCCTGTACGCGCTCCTCCTGGAAACGTGTCGCCGCCTCCGGATTGCGGTTGTCCTGGACCCCGATCTACCGGAGGAGATCAAAGGGGCATCGAACGGTAAAGGTACGATCACGCTCCGTGCCCAGGAGGGGACCGGGGAGCGCGCCCTCACTCTTCTGCACGAGATGGCGCACGAGACCCTTCACCCGAGCGCCGTGAGGGAGCACGCCGGATTCACGCGGCAGCAGGTCGAGTGCCAGGCGGAAGCTGTCTCGTATTGTTGCGCGCACGCCCTCGGCATCGAGACGCCTAACTCCCCCACCTATTTGGCCCTGTACCACATCGGGCGGGACGAGCTGCGGAAGAACGCCCAGGCTATCGCGGTCGGCGTTCAAAAGATCCTGCGTGAGGTCGAGCGCGCGAGTGAACCGGCGGCGGAGGCGGTCGCCTAAGGACAGGACCAGGGCAGGGGACGGCGCGACTGGGCCCCGTCTTATGGAGGCGCTGTGTCATGAGTGGACACAGCGCCGCCGGAAAGGAGATCACCATGGACCATATCTGGGACCAACACGAGACACAAGGACGGCCGAGGAGGCCGCTGCGCATCCCGCTTGGGCGCCTGGCCATCACGATGGGGGCGTTCGCCCTCGTCGAGGAGGCAGGGGTTAATCTCGCGCCGTACATCATTCGGCACCTGGCCGGCGATTGGGGCGAGATGGACGTGGAGGACCGCGCACTCAACGATGGAGCGTTGGCTACCGGCGGCCGGATACTCTCGCGCTACGAGACCCCTGGCGGCGTCATCTGGATTATCACCGAGGACGGGCATGGCGAATCAACCGTGTTGCTGCCCGAGGAGTACTGAGCGATGTCTCCTCTCACTCCCGACCAGGCGCGGGCGTTGGCTCGCCTGCGCCGACAACAGATGGCCGAGGCGCGGCGCATCATGCGCGCCGTGGCCTGGGCCTACGGGATACCCGTGGAACAGATCCACGGCACCAGCCGCGAGCAGGAGATAGCGGAGGCGCGGCAGGTGTGCATGTCCCTGCTACGCACCGATCTCCGGTGGCCCGAACCAGGGCGAGACATCCCGTTCCAGGCCACGCGCGCGGCCGTCCTGATGAAACGGGATCACTCAACCGTGCTCCACGGCGCGGACGTAATCGCCCGGAGGCTCGGGACGGACAGATACCTCGCCTACATGATCGACGGCATACGCGCCGCGCTACGGCGTGAGGATGACCGCTCTAGAGGAGGACACCATGGCACAGCTACAAACAATTCCCGTCGGCCTGATCGCGCCGTCGCCGGACAATACACGGCTGTTTGATCGCAAGGACAAGGAGGAGAAAATCTCGCTCGACGAGTTGGCCGCATCGATCCGCGAACTGGGACTCCAGCAACCGCCCAAAGTGCGCCCGAGCGGCGACGGCACAAAGCCGTGGGTCTTGGTCTACGGTGAACGGCGTCTACGCGCCGTCCGCGACATCCTCAAGCTCGACACGATTACCGTCCTGGTCGACGAGGACCTGGCCGGCGACGACGCCGGCGCGGCGACGGTGGTCGAGAACCTCCAGCGCCGCGACCTGCATCCGATGGACGAGGCGCGCGGCATCGCTCTCCTGCGGCGGCAGGGCACGAGCATCAAGAACGTGGCGAAGCGTCTGGGCCGCCGGGAGGAGTGGGTCAAGGAGCGCCTGAAGCTTTGCGACCTGCCCGCCGAAGCTCAGGACCTCTACCGCCGCTCAGAGCGCATGACGCTTCAGCAGGCGCTCGACTTGCACGACTACACCCACGGTGGCCGGGATAATAAAGGATTCCCCACGTTGATCGTGGCGCTCGCCACGGGGATGACTGAGGGGTCCAATCCCAACGGCGGCCTGACGGGGATCGCGGGCACGATGCCCGAGCTAGCCGTCCCCATTCAGCACGCGTACCACGACGGCGTCGGTCGTTGGGGCGGGAACTACTTCGACACGCGCACTATCTGCACGAAGTGCCCCTTCGCCGCGTATCGCCCCGGCTATTACGACGGCGTCGGCCACTGTCTGATGCCCCTCCACTACAAGGAGCTGCAACGCAAAGGCAAAGAGAAGTACGACGCTGCCCAGGCCGCGCAGGCATCCGAAGCCGAAGCCACGGGTAACGCCACCACACCGGCCAGGAGTTGGCAGTCCGCGCCGGTCGAAACGGCGGCGGAGAAGGGGAAGAAGACGCGGCAACGCCATAAGGACCAAAAAGCAGGGTATTACCCTAACGTGTCGGCCATTGAACGTGCTATCGATATGATCCCAGCCGTCGATACGGTCGATGTCGCGGTTCTCTGCGCCTATACGCTCACAACCAACCATGTGGACCGCAAGGCCGTGGAGCAGGTCATGACGCGACACGCCCTCAAGAGCTTCCCTAGCCCCACGTCGACGCCGGGACGCGCGGAGATTGAGCGGTTACGGTCATTCGACGGCGTTGACCTGGTGCGCTACACATTGGAAGCCCTGCTGCTGACCCAGGCGATGCGGGCGCGCGACTACGATCCAGGCAGGACGCCAGCCGACCCGGTGCTGGCGGTATATCTCCTGGGTCATGTGGTCGATCGTGAGGGGGGGGCGTAGCGTCTGCCCGGCGTGTCAGAGGGGAAGGCGCCGCGCCGCGCCTTCCCCTCGTCTGCCCTGGTCTGTCGGTAGAGGATGGCGCGTCCGCATTCCCTGTCACTTTGTTCGCTATTCCCTGTCACTTTGTTCGCTTTGTGGCCCTGTCCTCTGGGAACTCTGTGGACCCCATAGCTGCCGCCTCTCCACATAGGAGACTGGAGCCACTGCCAACCTTTCGTGAAGTGAATGTGGCGCGATACCAGGGCGTCGAGCCAGCTTCGGCAGGCGTGGGCGAGACAGCAGGCGCATGATTCACCGCTCAGAAGGTAATTCTGTCGCGTGAAATGGTCAAGGCAAGGGGCCACTGGTCGAGCAAGATTCGGGGCCATAAAGCGAGAAAAATGACATTCCCTCTGGGCGGCCGTTTGGAGAGGGCACGCGGCTAAGGGGTGGACACGGTATACAGGAGAAGGGTGATATGTTTCGGATGTCGCGCGGCTTTGCCCATAAAGTCGGTCACGGTAGAATAATTGTCGGCCGTTCTTGATTAACCCGAATGTCATGCCACACGCGCTATCCTGGTGGATACCATTCGGAAAAAGCTAGAACGCATGTACTTTTAGGGCAAGGCCGATGTCGCGCTTAACGTTTTCGTAGAACTCCTCACGTTGTTCGAGTCCCTCATCCGCGTCAATCTTGTTTTCGATGGTGACGATACTTGACATGCTTATTAGCATGTAAGATACTTAGATTAAGGAGGACACGCGTTCCATGTTCCCGGTCGCGTTCCGTATCTAGTACCATCGATTAAGAGGGACGTATGCCGCTTGTACTCGATGGCTCGCGATACTACACGACTACGGAGGCGGCGGCACGGCTAGGGGTGCGGCCTGGCTCGGTGCGCGACGCGGTGGCGCGAGGCGCGCTTGCCGCGCGCGGCTTGGTGGGCATGAGGCGCAATGTAATCGCCGAAGACGAGCTCGCTCGGTACGAGGCGGTTCGCGCCGCTCACGCCGGATGGGCGACGCGCAAGGCAGCGGACTACACGCCCCATGCGTCGCGATCGGCGTATCAACGGGAGTGGCGACGGCGCAAGCGCGACCAGATGGAGCGATCCGGCGTGGGGGCGGGGAACGATCAGCATGATGGCGTACGGCCTGTCGACATAGACCACCGTGGATGAAAGGGATGATCTCCCTCCTTCCATGTCGTACAGTCATACTAATGAGAAAAAGAGGGGCGCCGGTTCGATGCGATCAATAGAGTTGTTCACCGGGGCTGGTGGTCTTGCCCTAGGTACCCATCACGCGGGCTTTGAGCATCTTGCCGTGGTCGAGATCGACCACGACTCGTGCGATACGCTCCGTTTGAACAAGGCGCGGGGCCAAGAGACGGGTATCGCGTGGCCTATCGCGGAAGCGAACGTCACGACGTTTAATTTCTCCGAGTATGCCACGAGCACGATCGATTTGCTCGCGGGTGGGGCCCCCTGTCAGCCATTTAGCCTCGGAGGTAAGCATGCTGGGGACGCCGACAAGCGGAATATGTTCCCAGCGGTCTTCCGCGCGGTCCGAGAGTTGCGACCGCGCGCGTTCCTTCTTGAAAATGTGCGTGGTCTTACGCGTGAGAGCTTTTTGCCCTACTTCGAGTACATCACGGAGCAGCTGGCGTTCCCCTATGTGGATGAGGCACTGGAGGAGGGATGGCTAGCGCATAAAGAGCGCCTCGCGGAGTATCACGCGGCGGGTGACGCGGTGGGTGGGCCGCCGTGGAACCAGAAGTCGGCGTGCCGGTACGACGTGTGCTACAAGGTCTATAACGTCGCCGATTTCGGCGTGCCACAGGAGCGCCACCGCGTCTTCATCGTCGGCTTTCGTCATGATCTAGGCATCCAGTGGCATTTCCTCCCGCCGACACATTCCCAAGACGCGCTCCTATACGCCCAGTATGTGGATGGCTCATATTGGGACGAACATGGACTGACCAGACGCTCGACGCCCTCGCGCGTCGCTGGGCGCGTGGCCAAGCTCGCGCTGTTCCCCAAGCCACGCGCGTCTCGCTGGCGGACCGTCCGTGACGCCATCGGCGACCTGCCCGAGCCTATCGACTACGACGCGAACCCGTTGGTTTCCGACCACGTTGGTATCCCCGACGCGCGCGCCTACCCCGGACACACCGGGAGCCCATGGGACTGGCCGGCCAAAGCCATTAAGGCGGGTGATCATGGCAACCCTGGCGGAGAAAACATGCTTCGCCGTGATGACGGATCCGTTCGCTACTTCACTGTTCGCGAACTCGCGCGGCTGCAAACCTTCCCCGACGAGTGGCACTTCGCCAACTCATGGACTGAAAGTCGACGCCAACTCGGTAATGCCGTGCCGGTCATGGTCGCTAACATATTAGCCCAGCACGTCCGCAGCGAACTGGATCGGATCGATCAGGGCGCTCTTGAGAGACGGCGCCGGCAGCGCGGTCAGCCAGCACCTATCGCGGTGACGGCCGGATAAACTCGTGTTACTCGCTCGACATTATTTCCGTCGTGATGGCTGTCTCCGCCTCCATGGGCGCCGAAGAACGCGCGAGCGCGTGATTGATGAGCGCCACGACCTGATCTCGGGACAGTCTTCTCTTTTTTCTCTTGTTTAGGTTCTTTAATCGACCAGGGTGGATCGTATCCCATGGGGAGGGCGCTGTCGTCCCTCGTTCGCTCCCTTGCGCTTTATTCCCAAAGCCATCAACGACTTGATTCCATAAAGGAGCGTAATGCTCAATGAGAAGGCGCTCCATCGTTGGTATCCAAAATGCTTTGACGGGAAGATAACGATACTGGAAGTCACGGACGTCGAGATTATCGGCGTGCTCGATGGAGACCCGGTGGTTGTTCAATCGCGTTGCGAGGCTCGCGGCCGCCTCGTCTTCCTCAACCGTTTTCCGACGCTGACCTTTACGGGCACCCTTGGGCACGGCTTTACCGACATAGATGGGGACGCGCAGTTCATCTTGATTGGGTTTCGTCAGTGACTCGTACGCGTCGAAAGACTGATGGATGCCCAAATAGTAGATGAGATAGACTCCCGCTCCCTTGACCGGCGTTAGATCGGCCAAGGGATGGTCTGGGCGATGATTGATTGCATCCACGAGGCCGATAAGGATGTTCTCGGGAGCAAATGGGTCGTAGGGTGTCGCGTTCGACACGGGCGTGATCGCGTATGTCATGATGAATCATAGCATTTCGTAGAGTGAGCGGGCTGGGAGCACATGAACGAGACGCGCGTCGATCCTTTGAGTCAGGCCGAGCGCTCCGCGCGGATGGCGAAGGTGCGCAACGCGGGCAACAGGTCGACGGAAGTACGCGTGGAGGCCGCGCTCATCACGGCGGGGATCGAGGGCTGGGAGAAGCAGCCGAAGGGGATCCTGGGCAAGCCCGACTTTTACTTCCCGCGTCAGCGCCTCGCGGTGTTCGTCGACGGCTGCTTTTGGCACGCGTGTCCCGTGTGCGCGCGCCACGCGCCGACGACACGGGAAGCCTTCTGGCGCCTGAAGATTAACGGCAACCGTCGACGAGATAATCGGCAACGGCGCCGACTGCGGCGGGATGGCTATCATGTGACGCGTATCTGGGAGCATGACGTAACCAAGGGGCGCTGGCTCTCCCGGCTCCGCGCGATGCTCTCCCGGCTCGACGCGCGAGATGACCAGGCGCGTTCCCTACGTCTCAAGCCAGACCACGCGCGCGATGCCTAGCCTCGTGGCGGCGTCCTCGACCATGCGGCGCGCGCCGAGGTCGCCGTACCGGCCGACGGCGTTCTCCAGCACCACCGCGTGAGGCGTCGCCTTGGCCCGATACGCGCGCTCAAACGCGGCCATGAGCAAGAGCTTCCAGTCGTCCGCGCGGCCCCAACAGATCACGCGCCCATCCGTGAGCCGGCGCCCATGCGGTTTGATATATGTTTCGGCCATGGACGCGTCCTCCGACACGTTTAGCACGCGGAGAGGGCGGGATTCGTCACTCCGCCTTACGCGCGTGTACGGCTTGATCAAACTGTCCTTGATGTAAACGCGAACACTCCCCTTGTCGAGGTAACGCGCTAGGACGCCGCCAATCTCCTCATCGTCGGTCCATTGCTCGTAGTAACGGGTTTTGTCGCTCAACGACAGACTAAGCCACCCTATCCGATCCGCTGTGTCCCAAATCCGCTGGCGAATTCGCTCGCGCTCCGCGTCCGGAAGACTCATTGTACGCCTCCCGGAGCGGGCGGCGTGGGGAAGTCGAACCGGGGGACATCGAGCATCGGATCATCCTCCCGCAGGAAGAGCGACGCCTGATCCAATAGCCATTCACGCAGGAACGTGCCTGCGGACGCGTCGTTGAATTGGACTACCTCACCATCGAGCATGAGATGTTCCATGGCACCCCCGCGCGCGGCGCGCTCTAGCTCGACGACCTCGGCGACGCGGCGTAGGTCCGTCACGAAATCCAAGACGATGACGCGGTCCTTCAATGGGCTCACCCGCAACCCACGCCCCAACTGCTGCACGAAGATACGGCGGCTATGTGTCGCTCGCATGAACACCACCAAATCGACATCGGGCACGTCGACGCCCTCATTGAAGAGATCGACGGTCACGACCATGTCTAGCCGACCCGCGCGAAAACCGGCCATAAGCACGTCGCGTGCGCGCGCGGGCATGTCGGAGGAGATCGTCTCCGCCCGGAAACCGTATTGACGCAGCATCGCGGAGAAATACTGGGCGTGCGCGATCGTGGGGCTGAAGACGATACCCGCGCGCCTCTTCTCGGTGTCGAACGTGGATCTGATCGCGCGGGCCGCCTCATCGTCGCGTGTCGGTAGGATAAGTTTCCTGTTGAGTTGGGAGAGTGAGTAGCGATGGCGCGACTTGTCTTGAACGAGTTCCCAATTCAGATTGTCGGCGAGGAGACGATAGTCGACGTCGGACAAAAAACCCTCGCGAAGGCCGTCGGCGACGCCCAGTCTGACGACGGGAGGCCCGAGGAGCGCGGTCAGATCGTACCCATCTCCGCGCCAGGGCGTCGCCGTCGCGCCGCCGAGCATGGGCGGTCGCAGGACGTTCACGACACTCTGGAATATGTCCGCGCCGATGTGGTGCGCTTCGTCGACGAGAACGAGTCCGAAATCGGGGAGCGCGTCGAGCCGCGCGCGCGCGCTCTGTACCGTGGCGAACGTGAGACCTTCCCAGAAGGTCGGAGACTCTCCATTCGCGAGTTGATGCGTGGGGACCCAGCGAGGCAGCTGGTACCAGAAACTTCGGTGCAGTTGCTCGACTAAATCGCGTGTGTGGGCGAGCACGAGCACGCGTCCACCTTGGATCGCGCCGCGCCGTAGCAAGTCCGCGACGGTTTCCGCCATCACCACCGTCTTTCCAAGGCCCGTCGCGAGCACGACCTGCCCACGGCCCGTCGAGAGAAGGGCCTCTCGGAAGCGCGCCGACGCGTCCACCTGGTAGTCACGAAGCCTCTTGCGCGTCGGGGGATATTCGGGAGTGCGCGCCATGAGCCCGAGAAGGACGCGCGGATCGGCCACGTCGATGGTGAGGCCGGCGCGTTCGTAGCGCGCCCGCTCCTCGTTAAAGCCGTCACCGGGCGGACGAGAAACGGCGACGACCATGCGATCAGCTTCGTAGAAGCGGGCGGCCTCGACGACTTCGATGATGGCCTCCCGCGGCGGCGGGCCGGCCGTCGTGTGCTTACACTGGAAAACCCATAGCTTTCCACCCAGCACGCCGAGCACGTCGCCGCCATGGTCGCCGGAGCCACCAACGACGCGGACGTCATCGTAGCCATTGGCGACGAGCAGGCGCGCGATGTCACGCTCGAACGCCTGCCACGGCCCTCGCAAGAGGCGACGCTCGTCCAGGAATCCCGTCGTCGCGTCAGCCATTGGCGGCGCGGCGCTTGCCTCGCGCGTGGAGACGGCCATCTGAGCGGCCGTGCGCGCGTCACTCATGATCGCCTACTCCTGGCCGCTCAAGCCGACATTGGCGCGGAGGAGGTCGATCGCCAGCGCGGCGCGGAGCAGCCGATCGCGACTTATACGTGTGGCGTCCGCGCCATCTTGATCGGCGAGCCATATCGCGTCACCGATGAGGCTTCCGTAATGGTGGGTGACGGCGTCCCTCGCCTCGTCCATGTCGGCCGAGTAGGCTTCGATGAGCCCTTCGTACGCCACGTCCCAATAGCGTCCATCGAAGAATAGCTCGGGGTGGGCCAAAAAGAAGCTGCGGAGCGTATCGTGGGGGGCGTATTCAAGGAACGACCCGTCTTCGATGGCCTGCTGGGGATTGACGACGGACTTCGCGGCCATGCGACGCTGGATGCCCTCGCGTTCGCTCGGCGACAACTCGTAGAACAGCGCGCTCCCGTCGCCGTCCTCGACCGCCCCCGAGAGGCCCTGGGCGATGTCATGCAGGGTCTCGCGCGCGGCGCTGGCCAGCGCGATGGGGTCGAGGCGGCTCGAACGAGCATATCGGTCTCGCAGAGACGCGAGAACCGTATCATGCGTGATGGACGGCATGGGCGCGCCTCTCTGGAAATCCATCGCGGAGCAGGTGAGCGCGTAGAGCAGGGCGTCCAGGGAGGTCAACGTCGCCGACTCGAACACGTCGTGCGCGACGTTGACCAGGAACTCGTCGATGGCCGCCGTCGTCTTGCGCAGGCGCCATGGATGGGTCGGGCCGCCGAGGTCGACGTCATCCGCGTCGACCTCATACGCTTTCACGTTCCACCGCAGCTTGGTAAGGTCGTCGATATACTCGCGGCTTAACCCGAGGATGAGTCGCCTCGGTCCGACGGGGCGGGGCGCGCCGACGGAAGAAGCGGAGATGCCGTCAATGCTCGCCGCGAGACTCGGCGACGCGGCCGTGATGTTGTCTGGCGCGCCCGAGCCAAAACCTGTTACGTCGCTCGGCGTGGCCTCCCCGAAACCCGGTATGCCGCCCCACGCGCCGGCGCTGTTTGTCCAGGACGCGCCGCCCCCGGTATCGATGGGCGCGGGGGCCAGAAGCTTGCGATCGGCCTCCTCGACAAGGTCCCACCATTTCGCGTCATCACGGTAGGGGGCCTCGCCCGCGTAAAAGCGTTCGGCGTACTCCTCGGCGATGTCATTCTCTTGGACGACGAGGAGTTGCGTATAGCCCCCAGCGACCTTCGCGTTTTTCGGCGCCGAGCGACGGAAGGCTTGAAACAAGAGGAATAGGGGCGACACGTTCTGGCCATAGCCTTCTTCTTTGGCCTTGTCCGGGCGCAATGGACCGTCGCCGCGCACGATGCGCGCCATCTCTTCCCAAGCGGGATCGCTCCGCTCGAAGCGGTCCTTGGTGTATGTCACGCGGCAATGGTCGAGATGGATCTCGCCCACAATCCGCCCCCGGTGACGCGGATCATCGATCGGATACTCCTCCTCGGACGATTCGCCGTTACTCCACCGGAAAAGATCCTTGTTGGCGATCTCGATGACCCGACCGTTGCGGATGATGTCGATGCCGTAGTCATTGGCGCTGAGGTAGCGTTGGAGGCCAAGCCACCCATGCACATGGCGCCGCCGGAGGGTGACGCCGTCGTCCAAGCCGCACACGGGGCACGCTGTATCGTCATGGGACAACCATTGCCAGCATCTGACGCAGTATGGCCGCTCGGGGAGACGGACATCAACGGATTGGTACGCGTCCACGACTCCGAATTTCGCGGTTTGCGCGTGGCGAGATGGGTTACCGGGTCCGCCCCAAACGCAGTGTTCGCGGCCGCGCACGAGCGCCGCGTTGATCTTGAGGGTGAAAGAGACGGGGACGCCGTCGGGGCGGAGCATCGGCGTGTACGCGCGGCCTAGGACTTTGCCCAACCGCGAGCGGTTGGCGGGTTTGGAGAGCCACTGACGCTGTTCTTGCTTGAGCCGTTCGATGATAATCTCCGTGCCGTGCTCGATCGGGTCGACCTTCGGCCGCGTCAGGACCGGCGTGCGATAGTCGCCCTGGCGCGTCATGGCGTCGAAATCGATGTTCACCCCGATCCATGCCGTATCGCCGATACGCGTCGTCCATACGGTGGTTTTGTCGCCCAGACGCGCCGTCGCAATGTTCGCGCCCATACCGAAAAGGCCTAGATTATTAACGGGGTCGTTGCCGCTCCACCCCGCGCGCATCGCCCGCTCCAGCGTCGCGCCGTCCATGCCAGGGCCGGTGTCCCGCACGATCACGCGCGCGCCCTCGTCGTCGCGCGCCGGGAGCGAGACGAGCACCTCTAACGGGTCGAGGGCGTCGGCGTTCCCGGCGCGCGCGGCGTTGAGATACCCGTCGATCGCGTTGTCGATCAGCTCGGCGAGACAGCGCCACTGAGCGAGATTGATCTCCCCTAGCATACGTAGGACCCGAGGATCGGGCCGTAGATCAAATTCTTGGTCACGCGCCACTACCATATCGGAAGCTCTTTCCTATAGTGCCCATCTTGATGGACATCGCTACTATGTATTATCTTTATTATCGACGTCGTGCCGACGTGCCACAGCCTTATGCCTCGTTCGCCGTGTCGCCGCGCTCGACGTCTTCTATCACCCTCGCGAGCGTGGTGAAGCCTATCTCGGGTGCGAGTCGCACGATTTGGTCAATGGTCGTCTGTCTCCCCACCGTGCTTCCACCATACGCGCGGACGCGTACGTCGGGCACATAGATGACCCGGGCGTCGACGATCTCGACGACGGTCCATACCCGCGTCCCCGTCGGCGTCCGGCGGAATAACGACCCTGGCTCTCGCGGGCGACCCGCTCCGGCGTCCCGCTCTGGCCACGCGGGGATAACGTCGAAGACGATTGTTCGTCCGTCGCTCCCATGGGTCTCGAAGTCACCGTCGATCGCGCGCTGATGGAGTTTCCACCCTGGAGGCAGTTGCTCTTGAACGGCGGTCAGCGCGACACTCTCGGCCACCCGAGACTCGAAAGCGGCGACGCGCGCCTGGACTGCGGACGCCGACAGGTCGAAGAATTCGCCAATCCGAGCGAACGGCAGATCCATGCCGTAACGTAAGTCGAGCACGACTTCAACGGGTAGGTTATCGGCACCGGCGCGGATACGGCCGACGCGGTCACCCCGTTCCTCCGCCCGTATCCGAGCACGCCATGCCACGTCGAAAGAGGCCGCCCATTTGTCGCGCCATTTCGCGGAGAGATCGGCGCGCTCCACGAGCTCGCTCGCCGCCGATAGACCGGCGGAGCGTTTTACCGTGGCCCATCGGCTCGCGACGGCGCCGAAGCCCTTGTCGAGTGATAGCAGTCTGTCAAAGGTCATGGCGGCCGATTCGTGGCCACGGCGTCCCCGTACGTTGCGCTCGAGCTTCGTTAAGAGTGTCTCGACATCGACACGCAAGACGGCCAAGTCGATGCCCACGTCCTCCTCGAGGCGATCGATGGTCCCGACTAGCCCGAGTAAGCCATCGCGCAACTCCGCGAAATCGTCGACGTTGCCTGTCTCTCTGGTCATGACAGTACATCTCCTTGAGCCATTACCTAATCCTCTCTCGTCGCGATCCCGCTCATCACACGGCCCACGGCTACCTCTCCTGTTCAGTATATCTATTTTCCTGATAATTTCAATATGATATTCTACTGAATATAGGCACACGCGACTTTGATCACCGGATACACGCGATCGAGACGTGGGGTGACCAATCGCGGACTCTCACCTCGTGGCGCGAGAGTAAAGTAAGAGAGGTGGAGGCGAGAGGTATGACGGAGGCTATGTCGAGCGAGCGCATCCCGTTGCTGGTCCAGTTTGGTTGGGCGGTGGCGGAAGCGCGCGGCCGTTGGCGGCAAGAGTTGATACAGCTACCGCACCCATCCACGCTGCGGCCGACGCGCGTGGACCATGTACTTCCACTCAATATCGAAAGATCTCCGAAAGAATTGATCCGTCAGGCCGAAGAGGACGTGTGCCACCTGCTTGAGAAGCTTGCCGCTCTGACGCCCGCTCTCGTGTTGGACGTCCCGCTCGTCGCGTTGCCCTATCAATCCGACACCGCGACGGGCACGGTCGTAGACCATCTCACGATGCTCTCGCGGCGCGCGCGTGGTGCCAAGGACGCGCCGGATGACGCTCCACACGTTGGCGATCCAGCCCTAGTGACGCGCGCGATGGCATGGAACGACCTCGCCGGGTTCTTTTATGCCTGGGATACTCTGATCCAAGATACACTCATTGGTTCCTCATCCGAAGAAGCGGCCGCGTATCAACTCGGACGTGGACTCGCGGAGTCGTACTGGGCGCTCGCGCCGGACGTGGCCGATGAGGACGCACGGAGTTGGGCGTCGCTCTTGGGCGTGACGCGGCGCGACGCGCTCCGGCGCTTCTTGATTCAGCTCACTCCCTATGTCGAGGCGGGGACGATCTCGGCGATGACCGCGTCGCTGACGACGTGGTGCGACGCCGCGCGCGCGGGGAGCGTTCGTGGACGACCGGATGCTCCTCATCGTTTCGGTACCCAGGTGATGGTATGGCGGTACCTGTTAGTCGATCGCGTCAGTCCGAGCAACTTCGAAGACCCTCAATCCACTCTCGCGTACGCGGGCCAACTCGGCACGGTCCTACGGGCGTTCGTCTGGGAGTTGCTCATCGGTGGGCTCTCCGCCGTGGCCGTGATCATAGCTCTCGTGGTTCTGATCACGGTGAAAACGACACCCGTGGCGGCCGTGCTGACGGCGATATTAGGGTTTTTTAGCATCACGGGAGCCGGTATCTTAGCGGCGATGAAGGCCGTTGCTAATGCCTCGATTATCAAAATGCGGGCGGCTCTAAACGCGAAAATCGCCGCCGATGCCGTGACGATTCTCCCCGAGGAGCCATTGAAGAAGCACGGCCGCCTTGGTCGGAGGGCGGGGCGGTGAGCGTTGTTCTGGGGTTGACCAGGCGCGGCGGTCGCGTTGCCGCGAGCGATCTATCCATGAGGGGGCTTACGTGGTGCGGTGGAGGCCCGTTGAGCATGGCATGGGTAACAGGCGGAGTGAATGGTCTGGAGGTGCGGCATCGACGCGCGTGAAGTGACGCGGCTCGTCGCGGAGGATGACGAGGGCCAATTCTTAGAGTTCAAGCCGGCCGAGGAACGCCCCGGCTCGCTCGCAACCTCCCTTGCTGCCTTCGCCAACGCCGACGGCGGGACGCTGCTCTACGGCATCGCTGAGCGCATCGTGGACGGCCGGGCGGCCCACGTCATCGCGGGCGTGCCGGACGTCAAGATCGCCGTCGATCACCTCTACACCGCAGCCGAGCTGTGCACGCCCAAGTTCGCGCTCTCCGCGCCCGAGCGCATCGACGTGGATGGCAGGACCGTGCTGGTCGTGACCGTGCCCGAGGGTCTGGGCCAGGTCTACGGCGTCGAGGGGCGCTACGTCGTGCGCGAAGGCTCGTACCGCCGCGCGCTCACCCCCGAGGAAATCCGCTCCCTGCTCAGCCGGCGTGGCCTCTTCGCCTACGATCGTGAACCGGTCCCTGGCGCCACGCGCGCCCACCTCGACGAGGCCCGCGTCCGCGCCTACGCCGCACGCTTCCCCTCTGCCCAGGAGATGGGAGCCGACGCACTCCTAGCGGCCCGTGACCTGCTCGTGCGACCGGTGGGATCGCCCGACGCGCCGCTCGCGCCCTCGGTCGCGGGTGTCCTGTTGCTCGGCGGGGACCCGCAGCAGTTCTTTCCCCAGGCGCGCGTCGCCGTCGTGCAGTACGCGGGACCGACGATGGGTGAGAGCTTCCTCAAGCAAGAAATCGAGGGGCCAGTGCCGCGCCAGCTCGACGAGGCGGAGGCCTGGCTGGTGCGCAACACGCTGCACGCCGTGGAGTTGCGGGGCATGACGCGCACCGATCGCGCCGAGTACCCCCGCGCGGCGCTCCGCGAGGCTGTCCTCAACGCTTTGGCCCACCGTGATTACGGACAGCGGGGCGACCGCGTGCGTATCTACGCCTTCTCCGATCGTGTGGAGGTGCACAGCCCCGGTGGCCTGGGCGGACCCATGCGGCTCGATAACCTGCTCGACGAGCGGTGGAGCCGGAACGCGACGCTCGTGCAGGGACTGGTCGCGCTGAACATTATCGAGGAGCTGGGCTTCGGGCTCGACCGCATGGTGGCGGTGATGGCCGAGGCGGGCCTGCCGGCCCCAGTGTTCGCTAACAAGGGCGCTACCTTTGTCGTCACCCTCTTTGGCCACGGGCGGCGCCTGATCGGCTCGGCTGATGTGCCAGCGAGGGACGCAACCCCGGAACGTGCGCCGGCGGGTCCGCTCGCGGCACGGACGCCGGGGGAACGCCATGCGTGGGCTCTCGATCATCTGCGCACGGTTGGGCCACTCTCCCCGCAGGCCTACGCCGTAGCGCTTGGCATCTCCATCGACACGGCGAAGCGCGACCTACGGGAACTGGTTGCGCAAGGGCGGGTGCGCGCCGAGGGGACAACGCGGGATCGCCGCTATAGCCTGGCAGACTGATTCGATGCATTTCGGGGCATGCATCGAAAAGGCGGCCCTCATTCGACGCATTTCGCTGCACATGCATCGAAAGGTTCGCCTTCCTGGGCAGCCAGTACCGCCTCGAGGTCGATGGCCGTGACTACTCCATCGACCTGCTCTTTTACCATGTGCGGTTGCGCTGCTACGTGGCCATCGACGTGAAGACGGTCGATTTCGAGCCGGAGTTCGCCGGCAAGATGAACTTCTATCTCTCGGCGGTGGACGACTTGCTGCGCCGTACCGACGACCAGCCGAGCGTCGGCCTCATCCTCTGCAAGGGTAAGAGCAAGGTGGTGGCGGAGTACGCGCTGCGCGGCGCGACCCAGCCGATCGGCGTCTCCGCGTACACGCTCACCGAGGCGCTGCCCGAGCGACTGCAAGGGAGCCTGCCGACGATCGAGGAGTTGGAGGCGACGCTCGGCGAGGCGGAGGCGGAGGGGTGAACGCATCTCCCCGTGCGGGAGGAACGATGGGTGTGGCGCACTGTGCGATCAATGGGGCATAGGGGGCCTTTGCCCGGCGAGTTGTTTCCTATGTTTCGAATAGCCATTTCGACTATTGCATTTGATGCGTGAATAACGTATACTCTTTTTATAGGATGTGTGACAGGGCGACGAGCGGGTGTGGGAGGTAGATCGTGATTGACATTACCAAGGCAACGCCGAGTGAAAGCAGCAAAGAGCTGATTACCCTTCCCTTAAAGGACACCTTCGATCCACGAGCGAGGCGTCGTCTCGTTGATGTTTCACCCCCACTAACACAGCATCTGTTATCTAGGTCTACGCGCGTGTCCAGCACCGTGTCGTCGGGGTCTCCACCACCAGCGGCGCCCCCGTTAACGACACAGGCGATGAGATCTAAGGGCCTGTCCGACGATCACCTCTGCTGTACATACCGACACCCCTCGCGTGCGTGTGCGCTGTCTGAAGATTGGGCTGGCGGCGAGGTAGGACCGGCACAGGTAGTGGGTATCGTATAGGAACGCGTAGATAGGGCATTTGTTTGTCGGTTGACTGGCAGATAGAGGGCCGTATCAAGCAGGATTTTCATACAAGGGAGTAGTGCGCCATGACAACTGCAGCTTTACACCGCACCACATCGATGGCGATGACCGACAGGGATGTGAAACGCATCCAGGACTTGGAAAACTATGTGGCGGAGCTGCAGTTCGCTCATCGCGGGGAGGTCTTCGACGTGCCCTCTCCACTCAAGTCATTGCTGCAGCAAGCGGTGGCGATTATGGCCGCCGGTGACAGCGTTGGTATCGTTCCGCTGCACAAGGAGTTGACGACGCAAGAGGCCGCCGATCTGCTCGGCATGTCGCGGCCGCATCTCGTCAAACTGCTCGAAGGCGGCCAGATCCCGTTCAAGAAGGTCGGGACCCACCGCCGCATTCACCTGTCCGATGTGCGAGCCTACAAGGAGCGACGCGAACAGGAGCTGGAGCGTGAGATTGACGAGATGGCGGACTTTCTGACGCTCTGTGGGACATACGACAACTAGCCGTTCGTCGTTGTCGAGCCCTAGACAAGGGCGCTGACGCCCGCCGCGTCAGCGGTCCAGTTCTCTCAAGCACCCCCGCATGTAGACGCTGACGTGCGGGGGTTGCTTGTGTCTCCGTCCATTTGTTACAGTAGGACCATCCAGAGCCATTCGGAGAGAGCACCGTGCCTAGCTAGCTGCGGTGCCGAAGAAAGATAGTCCTATGCTGTTCACGCTGACCACGCCCGTCGTGGCCGTCTTCGATACCTGTATTCTCTTCCCCAATATTTTGCGTGATACACTTTTTCGTTCCCACCGGGCCGGCATCTGTCAGGGGCACCTGACTGCAGACATCCTCCTAGAGCTTGAACGTAATCTCGTCGCTAAGAAAGCAGTCAAGGACGCGGAGAGCGCGCGCTATCTCATCAGAACGATACGCGGCAATCTGGAGGAGATGCTCGTCACGGGGTACGAAGCGCATATCCCACACCTGACGTGCGATCCGAAAGATCGGCACGTCCTCGCGGCCGCCATCCAGGCAAACGCCTCCATCATTGTCACAGTGAACCACAAAGACTTCCCGCCGGCGTCTCTCATTCCCCATGACGTGGTGACCCAATCGCCCGATGCGTTCCTCCTCGACCTCTTTGAGCGCGATTGCGAGGGCATGGCCAAGGTTATTACCAAGCAATCGCGCGCACTCTGGCGCAAGCCGATGTCGGTTCCCGAAGTCTTGCACGGCCTCCACCAACACGCCCCGCGCTTCGTCGCCGCCCTGTTCCTCACCATGTGGGCCAGCAACGAACTGCCTCTGGACCGACACACGCGCAACCTCTACACCACGCTCCAACACGCCGACCCGGACTTCTCGGTTATGGATCCGACCACCGAGCACCTGTTGTGGGCCGGGTACGACAGGGAACCGGACACCGCCAAGCCGGACACGACCAAGCCTGACCTTAGTGCTGATCCTGCTGAGGCTGCCGATTCTGCACACGCCGGTGCGGACACGACGGCGGCGGACGAGACCCGCCCGTAGACGGGTGTCGTGGCGTCCTCGCATGGTATCGCTGAGCTAGCTCCTCTGTCCGCAGTGTGTGTGTGGTCGCTCGCGCGACAAACACTAGGCACTCCCTCCCGATAGGTGGTATACTAGATAGTAATGAAGGTCGTGGTGACGAGTAGTCGCGCGGCCCTTTTTTATGGGCTTATGAGTGCAAGATAAATAGCCTTATCTTGCACTCGATTGGTGGGGAGGTTGTGCCATGCTGCCGATTGTCTCTGGAGATCGGCCCATCGTCACCGGCACCTCGGCACCGCGCTTTGATCATCCGCAGGTCCTGCTGATCGATCAGAGCGACGCGGCGGCGACTGTCTTGCGCGAGGCGGGCTACAACGTGTCCACGGGGAGCTTCGGCAGCCCGTACCCGGTCCCGGCGAGCGACAACCTGCTGCAAGCTGTGATGACGGGGGCGTTGCCTTCCACCGCCGGGGAGCAGGAGATCGTCGTCGTGGACCTGGCGTCCCCTCCGCCCGCCGCCCCGCCCGCGCGGCGGGTCCAGGCGTCACGTCGAGCGGATACGTGGTGGTCATCGTGCGACGCTGGAATTATCGACCCTCGCCCTGGGTTCATGCGAATCTCATGCTCCGATTTCGACCGTCTCGTGGCGCACGGGGGCGTGTTCGTCCTCTTCGCCGACCATCGCTTCGGGGAGCGGCTCATGTTCGGGCACCCTGAGTACGACTTCATGGGTCGCGAGCAGTTCGTGAACCAAGAGATCGCCGCCGATAATTGGAGCGTCCTGTCGCTCCTGTCGCCCGACGACCTAAAGGTCGTGCGCGAAGCCGGGCAAGACATCAGGGCCACCGAGCCGAGTGGAGTTCGTCCCATCGACGTGCTCACGCGCACCGTGGCGCAATATCTGCCCGGCGCAAGCTTCTGGTGTACGGTCCAGCCCAGGACCAGACGGCTCGGCAATCGATGGGTCACGCTGGCCACCAATCGGTTCGGTGCCGCCGTGGCCGGCCTCGTCATCCCGAGCGAGGACGATGAGGGGTGGGTGCTGATCCTGCCCCACCTGGATGATCGGCCGGGCTTCCTGAAGCGGCTGCTCGCCGACGTCTTGCCTGAGTTGGCGCCCCGCCTGTTCCCGCACGTTGAAGGTGCGCGATGGGTCGAGCGCGCGGAGTACGAGCTACCAGGCGTCCTCGACTTGAAGGATCGCATCCGGGGGGTCGAGGAAGAGGCGCGGGGGCGGGTCGTCACACTGGAAGGAGAGATCGAGGCGACGCGGCGCGACTTGAGTTACCTGCATGACCTGCTGACGGCGCAAGGCCAGCCCCTCGTGGATGCCGTCGGAGCGACGCTGCGCACCCTCGGCTTTCGGTCCGTCATCGATGTGGACGCCGAGTTGGCCGCCGCGGGAGAGCCCGACAAAGACGAGGATTTGCGCATCGAGGACGGCTCGCCGCTCGTGCTGGTCGAGGTGAAAGGGGTGCGGGGGACGTCAGGCGACGACGATGCCCTGCAGGTGGCGAAACACATCGCGCCCCGCATGAAGAAGTTGGACCGCACGGACATCAAGGGCCTGGCGATCATCAACCACGAGAGACATCTGCCCGCCTTGGAGCGGAAGCCAGACCCGTTCCGCGACCTCGTGGTGACCAGCGCGACGGAGCAAGACGTCGGCTTGATGACCGCGTGGGACCTCTACCGCTTGACGCGCAGCTTCCTCGCCAACGGGTGGGCGCACGAGCACGTCAGGGACCTGTTCTACCGGAGCGGCCGTATCCGTCCTCTGCCGGACCACTATGTCCCCTTGGGCACGGTGGAGAAGTTCCGCGACAAGATCGGCGTCGTGAGCGTGCGCCTGGGCGAGGGGGCGCTCGGGCTGCATGACCGGATCGCCTTCGAGCTGCCCTGGGGGTTTGAGGAGCACGTGGTCGAGTCGCTACAGATCGAGGGGGTGCCGGTCGACTCGGCCCCCGAGGGATCGCTGGGCGGCATCAAGACGCCGCTCACAAAGGAGAAGGCAAAGCCCGGTACGCGCGTGTACAAGGTAGCCACGTCCGCCCAAACGCCCTCCGCCGCCAAGGCGCAGGTGTCGGCCGAGGACGCGCACCAATGATCGCTCGACGCGGCGATACAGGGGCCGACAGGACGGCGGTCGTCGTGCCGTCGGCGTTCCTCTCAGCCGACGAAAACATCCTCCTTGCGAGCTGGCTGCACGGGCGCTCGCCCCACAGCACCCGCGCCTACCGGGCCAATATCGCCCGCTTCTTGGCCCATGTCCATAAACCGCTCGCCGCCGTCACGCTCGCCGACCTTCAGGGCTACGCCGACAGCCTCGCTGCCGCCGATCTTGCTCCGGCCAGTCAGGCGCGTATGCTCGCCGCCGTCAAGAGCCTGCTGACCTTCGCGCACACCACCGGCTACCTCCCCTATAACCCAGGCCGGGGTCTGCGTCTGCCGGGGGTGCGCGGCCGCCTGGCCGAGCGCATCCCGTCCGAGGAGGATGTCCTCTCCCTGCTCGCCCACGAGCCGAACCGGCGCAACCACGCGCTCATCCGCCTGCTGTACGCCGCCGGCCTGCGCCTCTCGGAGGCCTGTGCCCTCCGTTGGCGCGACGTGCAGCCGCGCGGGGACGCCGGCCAAGTGACCGTGTGGGGCAAGGGTGAGAAGGAACGGGCGGTCCTGCTCACCGAGGGCACCTGGCGGGAGCTTGTGGCCCTACGCCCCCCGGAGGCCCAGCCGGACGCCCCGGTGTTCCGCTCGCGACAGGGGCACTCCCTCTCCCCCACCCAGGCCTGGCGCGTCGTCAAGGCCGCCGCAAAAAGAGCGAGGTTGGCGTCCGCCCCTGCCTTCTCCCCCCACTGGCTGCGCCACGCCCACGCCAGCCACGCGCTCGACCGGGGCGCGCCTATCTCACTTGTGCGCGAGGGTCTCGGCCACGCCAGCCTTGCCACCACCTCGCGCTACACCCATGCGCGTCCCGGCGACGGCGTGGGGACCTACCTGCCGATCTAGCCCCTCCACAACGCATATAAGATTGTAGAACTATGGGCCAGCTCTTCTTAGTTTCATCTTCTCAAATCTTGGCCGTAGATCGTACATTATTTCCAGAATAGCTTGCAGAAAGTCTATGCCTTCGGTTGCATCTTCGCGTGTGAGTCTTTGCGCTGAGGGGTGAGCCCCCATGTTTCGCAATAGCCGAAGTTGGTCGGCCCATTGCAGTAACTCTTTACTAATCAAACCATTTGCCTCCATTACTTGAAGCCCTTTGTGGATACTTTTTTCTCCTGGCGCGTATTCGCGGCAAACAGCCTCAAGTGCGCGGCCTACCATCACTGCTGCCGGTGTCCATAACTTGGCATTTTCGCAACGTACAGCATCCTCGTAAGATTCTCTCACTAAGTCCGGGAGAATATAGCCAATGTGACGGTCATGTGGGGGGTACAACCTGTAATAGGCGTCGTTTTCAAAGCCGTCTCCCATATCCTCACGATAAAACACGGCTGGATGGTGGCACGTTTCGCAGATTGCGAAACTATACTCTTCAGGCGGACCTTCGTCGGGGAGTACTTGAGTTGCTGTGATTGCAAAGTTGCGTGGCTCTTCGCAATGCCAACAGTTGTAAATCATTCGTCCCTCTGTGATTAGTTTCTCGCTTGGCTTTAGATCTGTTCGGCACCACATTTACTATACGACGGTCCTCTGTTGCAAGGTAGGTGAAAGTAAGTTTCAACGAACGAACGAATAAACGTTCGACGCGTGTATATCTCCTTGACGTCAGCCACTATCGCTCTGTAGGCTGTAAACGAACGAAGAAACGAACGAAGAAACGAACGAAGAAACGAACGAAGAAACGAACGAACGTATGACCGCACGCATTATCGTTGTGGCGAACCAGAAGGGCGGGGTTGCGAAGACGACGACCGCTGTCAACCTAGCCGCCTTGCTGGGGCACGAGCTGCACCGCCGTGTGCTGCTCATCGACCTCGACCCGCAGGGTGGGTGCAGCCTGTGCATTGGGCTGGACACCGCCAATCTGGAGCCAAGCATCTACACGGCGTTGGTCGACCCGAAGGTGCCGCTGGCGTCGGTCGTCTCCTCGACCGCCTTCGGCTTCGACATCGCGCCCTCCAACATCGATCTTGCCGCCGCCGAGCTCTCGCTCAAGGAGGCGATGGCGCGCGAGGTGATTCTCCAGCGTAAGCTCGCCCCCCTCGTCGAGCGCTACGACTACGTGATCATCGACACGCCGCCGACGCTAGGCCTCCTCACCATCAACGCGCTCACGGCGGCGACCGACGTCCTGATCCCTATGAGCACGCAGTATATGGCGCTACGCGGTCTCGACACACTGCTCTCGACGGTGGAACAGGTGCGCGCGAACCTCAACCCCACGATCCGGCTACTCGGCGTGCTGGCCACCAACTACGACGCGCGTACGCTGCACAGCAAGGAGGTGTTCGACTACCTCACAACGCTCTGCGCGCGCGACAAGATCCCCCTCTTCGAGTCCTACATCAAAACATCGGTGCGCTTCCACGAGGCACCCAACGAGCGCACGCCGCTGGTCTTGCTCCACCCTGATCTCGACGGGGCCAAGGCGTACCGCACTGTCGCGGAGGAGATCGATCATGCCAAGTAAGCCGCGGATCCCCATCAACTATGAGGCGACGACCGGGCGCGTGTTCCGCCCCGCGTCCGAGGTGCAGGCCGAGCGTGACGCCTTGGAGCAGGGTGAGGTTGAGCCGATTGAGTCTGACCAGGATGACAAAACGAACGAACGGAGTAACGAACGAACGAACGGACAGGCAGAGCGACGCGTCATTCGCCACTCGTTCGATATCTACCACGATCAGCTGATGCGACTGGGGGAGATCCAGATGAACCTCTACCGGGAGACCGGCAAGAAGCCGAAGCTCGGTCGGCTCGTTCAAGAGGCCCTCGATCAATATATTGCCGCGTCCACGACGGTAGTCAGCGACGGCACATTTCCTCAGACGTAATGTCTTGGTCTCGTGTCATCTAGTGGTGTCCAGTTCTCGTTACTGCACATAAGAACCCCGTGCTCTTCACCCCTCTTTCCGATAAAGGAAGCTACCTCTTTGGATATGCCGAAGTAGAGTCCGGTATTATCTGTAAAAAGGGGTGGTCGATAGACGAAAGGCCACGCGCTCCCTTGATAGAGTGAATTTGTAACGAAATCAATCATCAAGGAGAGAGACATGACCCAGTATCAGATTACCGTAGACGAGAGCATGGTGGGCGGCCTGTTTAACCAGGATGGGGCGATGGGCCGGTTGGTGGAGCAGGTGGTACAGCAAATTTTGGAGGCACAGGTGAGCGATCATCTCCAGGCAGCCCCGTTCGAGCGGACACAGGGGCGGCAAGGATACCGGAACGGGTTCAAGCCGCGCTCACTGGTGACGCGGGTGGGGACGCTGGAGCTCCGGGTGCCGCAGGTCCGTGAGGGCACGTTCTCCACGGAGCTCTTCGGGCGCTTTCAACGCTCGGAGCAAGCGTTCATCCTCTCCCTCATAGAAATGGTCGTGAATGGGGTCTCGACCCGCAAGGTGACCAACATTACCGAGGAACTCTGTGGGACGGAGATCTCGAAAAGCACGGTCTCAGCCTTGTGCAGCCGGCTCGACCCCTTGGTCCACGCCTGGAACGAACGGGACCTCTCCGACACGGTGTACCCATTCCTGCTGGTCGACGCGCTGGTCATCAAGGTGCGGGAGGAGGGACGGGTCCGCCAACGCGGCGTGTTGATCGCGACCGGGATCAGCGGGGAGGGCCAACGGGAGATCCTGGGCCTCCAGCTCGGGGACTCGGAGTCGGAGGGGAGCTGGGGCACGCTCTTCGGCTGGCTGATCGGTCGGGGGCTCTCCGGCGTCGATCTGGTCACCTCGGACAGCCATGGAGGGCTGGTCCGGGCGATCGGCACCCACTTTCAAGGAGCGACCTGGCAGCGCTGCCAGGCCCATTTTACGCGCAATGTGATTGATGCCACCCCCAAAGACCTCCAAAAGGAGATGGCCGGACGCCTTCGTGCCCTCTTCAGTGCCGCCGATCCCGCCTCTGGCCGCGCGCTCCTCCAGGCGCTGCAGCAGGATCTTGGCGCCCGTGCCCCCAAAGCAATGGCTCTTGTGGAGCAGGGATACGAGGATGCGACCGCCGTCCTGGCTCTGCCGGCCCCTTACCGCGTCCGCTTGCGCACCACCAACTCGGTCGAGCGCCTCAATGAAGAAATCCGGCGTCGAGAACGCGTGATTCGTATCTTTCCCTCTCGTGCCTCGGCTCTTCGCCTCCTCGGGGCCGTCCTCATGGAGATCGAGGAGGGCTGGTCGACCGGCACACGCTATCTCACGATGGATGCCTATTGGGCCTGGAAACACCAACAAGCCGGGGCAGAAGGAGGTGATCGTGCCTTGAGTATTGCCTGATGCAGCAGGGAGCGCTTTTACAGAAAAATTTGGACTTGACCATATGCCGACAATATCGACGGCGACGAGGAAAAACATTTTTGACGGCCTACAGGTAATGCTGATCCCCTGGTACGGGCGGCTGAATCAAGTTGATTTCCTCTCACGCGTATTCAACCTCGCAGACATGCCGTCACGAGATTCCCGTTTTCCAGATGCCTCAGAGGATATCTGGCAACACACGATCAATAATTTTGACTGGGACGATGAGTGGGTGTACAGCGACCCCCGGCTCAATCTCCTACACGGGCCCGACGATGTCTTTCTCCACTTTCTGTGCGAGATGCTCCACCCGCTTGTGCGGGATGATGAGGACGAGATCGCGCGTCTCGTGACGATTGTTAATAGGGACCTCGCCGCTGATGCATGGGAGATTGTGGAGACATCGCGCATCGGCGATAGGCCCGTTTTTTCAGCCCGTCCGCGTCCTGTCGCCGCCCTCCATCAGCTGCGTGTGTTCCTGTGTCACAGCTCCGGTGATAAGGCTGCTGTGCGCGATCTGTACCGTCGACTAGACGCTGAGGGCACAATCGACCCGTGGTTGGACGAGGAGAAGTTGCTACCCGGCCATGAGTGGGAGTACGAGATTCGACAAGCAGTGCGCACGACCGACGTTGTGTTGGTCTGCCTCTCGCCCAGTTCCATTACGAAAAGGGGGTACGTCCAGAAAGAGATCATCTTTGCTCTAGACGTGGCTGACCAACAGCCCGAAGGGACGATCTTTATTATCCCGGTGAGGCTGGAGGCGTGTACCGTTCCTGATCGTCTTCAACGGTGGCAGTGGGTTGATCTCTTCGACAGCAGGGGCTATGAGCGACTGGTGCGCGCGTTACAGAGCCGGGCGCGCGCACTAGCGTCGATGGACGGGACTGTTTTACCATGAGCCAACTGGTTTACTCCTTCATTAAAAGATCGGACGAACGAACGAACGTTCGATACAACGGACGAGGCCATGGGGTACACTAGAACAGCATGCAGAACGTCGAACAAGATCAGCACGCCGTCGATCGAGGGGCTATGTCGATACGGTCGATGATAGAGTCGCCACCACCGCGCGTCACGGGTGAACTCAGCGTCGCCGAAGCGGCGGCCGTCCTAGGCGTCAGCCGGCGGCGGGCGGCCGAGTATGTCCGCGCCGGGGTCTTAGCTTATCGGCAGGTCCCGGGTCGCCGTGGGCCGGTCGAGTGGCGCGTGTCCGCCGCGCCCGTGCAGGCGCTCGCGGCAGAACGCGACGCGGAGCACGCCCACTACCACACCTTGCGCGCCTCGGGCTGGCTGACCGTCGCCGACGTCGCGGAGCGCATCGGGCGCTCCCCCTGGACCGTTACGCGCGCCATCCATGCCGAGCGGGTCCACGCCATCCAGTTCGTGCATGAGGCCGGGGAGCCCTATCTTATCGACCCCGCTGATCTTCCTAAGTTTGCCCCACCCATCTCACGCTAGCCATGGAGGAGTCTCATTATGTGTAGCGCCGTAGGGAACCCAGGCTCTGGGACCGGAACCACTCACAAGGTCAACAACCAGTGAGGGGAATCACGAACGGTATACGGCTGCCGCTCTAACCGTGGCAACCCAGAACGGCGTAAAGCTCCACGCTATTTCACACATAAGACAGTAGCCTTACTACAATAGAACATATTTTCTAATAATTTATTGCGTAGACCTGTGACAAAGGTGTATGATTGCTCACAGGAGCAATGAACTCCATAACCACATCGTGCTAGATGCACGAAACCCAGCGGTGATACCGCTGGGTTCGTACCTAGGCTGAATAGTAATGCGGTACTGGTGTCGTCGCCGACCAAGCACATCACCAGCGCCGTTTGTCAGGCCGGGTCATCCGTCGGAGTTACTAGCTTCGATTGGGCGTCCCGTGCCTCTCAGGGGTTCTTTGTCTCCAAAGAGCCTCGGAAAGGACTACCTATGGAGCATGATACCCCTGTGTCCTCAGCGTGTCAATCATCTATTGGCATGGTCGCTCATCCAGCGACGCCCTGGACAGAGACGCCTAACTGGATTTTCGATGAGGCCGCTCCCTCACTCGACGGCGCCCCCCTCAAGGTGCTGCTCTACATCGTGCGGCGCACGCGCGGCTTCCACCGTGAATCGGACGCGATCAGCCTCGAGCAGTTTGTCGCCGGGATCACGACGCGCGACGGACGCCAGCTCGACAAAGGGTGCGGTGTCCGGAATAGGACGACGGTGCTCAAGGCCCTCGCCGAGCTGGAGCGCCGCGGCTACATCGGCCGTGCGCACGGGCGGCCTGGGCGCGGGAAAGAGGCGACGACCCTCTACTTCCTGCGTGGCCCGGCCGCGGCATCGGGGGATAGGGGTACAGCCAGCGCACCCCACGGCGCGGGGATGGGCGTCGATGCGGTCCACTCAGCGCACCCCAGTGGGGTACAGTCACCGCACCCCCAAAAGAAAGTCGTACCGAAACAAAGTTCTGACGATAACGATACGACCGCACACGTGCGCGAGAAACTGCTGTCTCGCGGACCGGCGAGACCCTCCCACAAGGACGGCGTTACCGTCTCACCACCTTCCCCCACGCCCCGGGTACCCGTCCCGCGCCCAACCACGTCTATGGGGGCACCAGAAGACCGTGGAGAGGCCCCTGTCGTCCGTGAGGTCGATGACCCCGGCGCACGGGCCATCGACCTAGCCGTGGGCGCGTTGAGCGTCGAGCTCGGGGATGATACGCCGCGAGCGAGCTGCGCGCGGGCGCAGGCCCTCCGGCGCGAGGCCGCGTTGTCGGCCTCCGCGTTCCTCGCCTTACTGGGGGAGGCCGCGACCCGGACGCGCGCGTACCAGCCGGGTATCGCCGGCCGCCGGCGCGACGGTCGGCACAAGGCGATCCACTACCTCTTCGCCGTGCTCGACGATCTCATCGACCGTCGCCGACACCCCGCCTTGCCTGGCCCGATCGGGGGCGTCGCCGGGGCGGTCCTGCCCGCGATCGTCGTCCCCGGCGCCGTGTCCACGCCGGCGCGGGACGACATAGACGAGGCCGACCCGACGTGGCGTGCGGCGCTTGACCAACTGCGGAGCGAGCTGACGGCGGAGAATTACGCGCGCTGGTTCAGGCCAACCCGTGTCATCGACCACGACGAAAAAAGAAAGGAGCTCTTTATTGGCGTCCCCGACGCGTTCCATCAGCAGTGGCTCGATCGTCGCTTGCGCGGGTGCGTCGAGCGCGCCCTGGCGCGGGTGACGCCCGGCGTTCGGCTCACCTTCGTCGTCGATGATGGACGGGCGACTATGCCTGGTTCTACCGGCATCACGGCGGCCGACGCGGGGCTTCCGACGGGCATAGAGGGGGTCTTGTAACCCTCTTTTGGGTGTCCAATGGACCCGTCCCGCCATTTAGACACTCACCTTAATACCCTTAAACACTGCATATAGTGGTTAAGACGAGGTTTCATTGTGTGAAATACCATATGGCGTAACTGCGGTGGTGATCATTCGCGCCTAAAAACACGCTGTGAAAAGAGAAAAGGGTGTGAAAAAAGACGAGATCGAGGATGGCGAGAGGGGGACGGGGCGGAAGAGGGCATAGGGAGGAGGAAAGGGAGTGAGATGGGAGGGGACAGGAGGGACGGCAAGGTAGGGCGGAAGGCGTATATGAGGGCAGGAGAGAGGAGAGAGGGGGAGGTGTGATGGGGGTCGAGATGGAGGATGGCGCTGGTGGGGGATTGCCTCTGACGAGGCAGATTTTTCAAGGTCGTAGTTTAACGATGGTTGGGAGGGGTGAGAGAGAAGGGGGGGCGGATAGGCGGTGGGAGAGGGGATAAGTCGGTGATGGTGGGGAGGGGATGGATAGGTGTGGTGATAGATGAGAAATGGAGAGGAGGACAGTAGGAGGGGGGAAGGACAAGGAGAGACGATGATGGAGGGAAAAGGGGACTGCGATGGGGATAGAGCAGAAGGGCCAGAGGGGACTACGCCTGAAAGGCTGAAGGCAAAGGGGAAGGGGTTGACGAGGTGGGAATGGATAAGAGGATGACGTGGGGGAAGGTGAGGGGAATGGGCAGGCATATTGATGCGAAGGTGAGGGGGAAGGGGGTAGGCATATTGATGCGAAGAGAAAAAGGCATGGATAAAAGGATGTGGGATAGATGGTGAGAAGAGATGAGATCGTAGGGATGGTGTAAGGGGGAGAGATAATGTATGGATCGTTAGAGGTGTGCGATGGAGGAGATTGAGGAGAAGATCTCGTTGAGCGGGTAGAGGGATGAGGAGAGTCGTCGAGAGGTAGACAGGAGGGATGGATAAGACAGGGCAAGGCGAGCACAGACGGAGAGGACAGGAAAGACGGATGTGGTGAGGGCAACAGACCGGAGAGGGGTGCTGGGGCATGGGGTGATGTGCGTGATGCTGGTAGACCTGAGATAGGGTCGTGGAGCGGCGACGGCGTCTGGTGGGGGCGTGCGGCTGCCTCTGACGAGGCAGAGGGGTTGGAGCGGGATATCCTCATCGGTGGCATGCTCGTCGTCTGGATTGCCCTAGCCGGCCAGGGCTGGGGAGACGTCGGGTACTGGGTCGTGCGGTGGTCGCCGGTCTGACGGGTCGATGAGGTCATACTGGCTGACACTGCGCCACGATCGCCTGGCTCTCCCGCATTTCTTTTCCAAGAAGCAAAAACGTCCTGGGCGCATGTGTAATGGGTCCAGCGATGTACAACCTCGCGTCGGGGTGGGACTAGGCGCATGGGCGCTGGAACGAGGCGGGGACGTGCTCGCACGGGAGGGTCCAGTTGCACAGACCCTCCCGCACCCGCCGAGCGATCTGGCAAGCGGGTGCCTGGGATGGGGTGGGACTAGGCGCATGGGCGCTGGGACGGTGGTGGGAGCTGCGCCCCCATGGGGGGTTCCCCCCACGGCGCTGGCGCGCCTCCCCCCCCAAAGGTATGATCTAACCGAGACGGTCCAGCTGCGCAGACCCTCCCGGCCAGATCATGGTCTCTCTCTTCTCGCTCGCGGTCTCCAGCATACCGACGCGGCTCGGACGGTCGGGTCCCCTTTAGGGGACCCGCCCATTCTCACCGCGCGGTACGCGCTCAGTAGGCGAGCGCGAGAAGCGGTTGCCGAGTTCAGAGGAAAGGAGGGCAAGCAAGATGATGAGCGTACGACTGATAGCGTGGGCACTGATCGCCGTGAGCGCGCTATGGCGCGCACTGGGACACATCGACAATACCGGGCTGTCGATACTCTGCGGCGCGGTGATCACCCTAGCCCACCTGGGCTAGAAGCAGGACTGGGGGAGGTGCGAACAACACCTCCCCCAGTCCTTATCGTACAACTGATAGCGTACCCTAATAGTATACATATGACATGACATGAGGGCAAGGCTTGGCGCGACCGTATCGGCGTTTATCGCATCCGTTCGCGGGCACACGGCCCCTTTCCCCACCCCCCCCGGACGGTCGGCTCGGGTCCTCAGGGGACAGACCAGAGGTCCGGTCCCCTGAGGACCCAGCGCTCAAC
>JAABUM010000505.1_pt1 | contig 67917 bp, 51 predicted proteins | sample 5559161 | NCBI WGS metagenome assembly JAABUM01 (sample SAMN10711868, study PRJNA513369) | rock metagenome | isolation source: Antarctica rocks | place: Antarctica: Victoria Land, Siegfried Peak nord
CTGGTACAACCGTAAACGCCTACATTCTGCACTGGGATATATGTCCCCCGAGGAATTTGGAAGAAACTTAAACAAACAAATTATTGCAGCTTAACTAAATGTCCATTTTATTGTTGCAAGTCCAATCCTTTATAGCTGTGATTTCCTCAACAGAGAGATTTCCTATTTTAGAACCAACACGAACCTTGTCAACAACTTTTATTTGATCGGTAGCTATTGAACCTTTCCGGCCAGCAACCATACACGTTATACGCCAGGGATAGTTTTTAATAGTAGAAGTTATTGGAACAATAATCAGGGTACGAAGAAATTGGTTCATTTCATTAGGGCTTACCACTACGCAAGGCCGGTTTTTAGCCATTTCACTCCCTTGGTTTGGATCTAATGAAATCCAATAAACTTCATATTGCTGTATATCCTTTACCATGTCCATTCTTCTTTGTCGAACTCATTTGGAAAATCCCCCAATAAAAGTTCATCATCTGCTGCTGCATGCATTTGCTTTGCTGCTTCTGCCCATCCTTGGCGTGGATCTGGTTTGATAATGAGGTTCCCATCCTGAATTTCAACCTGAACAGTAGATTTGAAAGATAAGTTTAACTGACGTAAAAGCAATGCAGGAAGGATTATTCCCTGGCTGTTACCGATATTGATAATATTTGTTTTCATAATGTTATTACTATTAATATTTGATAAAAGCAAATATACCTTTAAACGTTATAACATCAGGCATAGCCAAATATTATTTGTAAAAGTTTAAAATTTAATGTAGAAGCTGATGCTTTAATTTGTTTGGGTTTTATTTGGTAGTTAATAGATATAGAACTTGTTTAAATTTCTATCATAAATTTTATGATACTTCTTTTATCCCTATAAATTTTTTATCATGTATTAAACCGATACAAGAAGTACACGGGTTTAACGGTTTTTAGGTGGTAAAAGAAGCATCGGAAATTTTGAATAAAATTTAAACAAGCTCTTATTTGATGCTTTTTTTATTTCCAATCCAATTTCACTAATTCTACGCCTTGTCGTTCCAGCAAAATTTTTAGTTTCAGGGTTCCGGTTTTGGTTGATAAAGTTTCCGTATTGACCGCCGTTTGCAGCATTCCGGCTTTTTCTAATTGTGCAATTTGTGCTACTGTTGGTTTTTGCGGCGATCCCATTTTTTTCCATAAATTGTAAGAATTGCTATGGTTTTGATCGATCAAAAACCGCGTCACCTGAACTGTTTTTGCAGGCAAGCCATTTAAGTTGAGGTTAACCGGCGTTGCAGCATCAAGGCGGTCATCGTCATGATAATTCCAAACCATTACGGCGGCTGTATTTTCAGCCTTTGTAGCCAGTCCGCCAATATCGGTTTGATTCCGGACACTCGAATCCAATACTGTTTTTACCGGGTAAAATTGGGTGCCGGTTACTGCAGCCCGGTTTCCCTTCATCTTCCCAAACATCCGGAAAACATTTAAAACCGGTTTGTCCACACCATTGGTGGCCAGATCGCGGAAACCGGCAAACCAGGGCTGACCTTCAAACTCAAACGACCAGGAAACGGCCCCTTTAAAATTTACCTCGTATTGATCGGCCAACAAATATTCCCTGGCAAAAGAAGCAGCGGTATAACTGGAAAACATAGTGCCGTTGCGATAAGCGTTTTCCGGGTTCGTTTGCATGCCGCAAGCTGCGCAGCCTTCCGGGTCAGATTCGCCAATAATGACCGGCAAATTTTTAGTTTGAGGATAAGACTTTACAATTTTAAACCCGGTTTCAATATCGCGCAGTTGCGGCGACATGTTCATCTGCACGCTGCCGTTGATAACTTTGGGCGAACCTTTGGCATGGAACAAAACCACATCCAGCGGCGAGCCAATTTTGCCGGTTACAAAGTTAGTGTCAGAAATGCAATGTTGTATAAATCCGCGTAAAAACCTGCTTCCTCCTGCCCCGCCTGTGCCTGCTACATCCGGTCCGCCAATTTTGGCAGTTGGCAGCGCGCGTTTTAAGCCATCAGCGGCATAATCGTAAAGCTTATAAAACTCCGGAACGGTACCTTTCCAGTAATCTCCGTTGGGTTCGTTCCAAACTTCCCAATACCAGCTTTCTACTTCTTTTTGCCCGTATCTTTTTACACAATGTTTTACCCATTGGTAAACCAGTTCTCCCCATTTCTGGTAATCTTTTGGCGGATAAGCCCAGCCGGTGATAATTTCTTTATAAGGGTGGCCGGGCTGCCAGTAATGCCGGTAAGGTTCGGGATGCGTGGACAAAGCTTCAGGCATAAAACCAATTTGGGCAAGCGGTTTCATACCGCGTTTGATATAAGCATCAAAAATGCGGTCAACAATTGTCCAACTATAAACCGGTTTACCGTTTTTATCTTCCGTATAAATATTGGTTGAACCCCATTTTAACGCCGGCGTTCCGTCGCCGGAAGTCAACAAATTGTGTGTGCGTAAATAAACCGGGACCGGACTTAAAGCTGCCAGTTCCGAAAGTAATTTCTGCCCGTCTTTAATGTAGGCATAATTCGGCTCATCATTGCCAAACCAGGCATAAACGGGTTTCATCGGTCCGGTTTCTTTATTAAAGTTGACATCGATAGAAACAGGTTTTACAGCTTGCGCGGCCACCCGAAAAAAACAGGAAAGCAGCAAAGCCAAGCAGCAAATTTTTTTTACAAATTCCTTCATTTGGTTTGAATTAGGTTTTAGCTATTGCGGTTTTTAATGTTGAAAATACTTCAACGCTAAGTTGCACAATGTTTTGCTCTGTTGCCAGTTTTGTTCAATTTCTACCGATGCAGCAGCCTTAACAATATCAGCTTTGAGTTAATTATTTTTTTAGGCTGAAGCTGATCCCGGAACTTATCTGCAACAATTTTTCTATTTATATAAATTTCTGATTATGAACAGAATATACTGTTTTTATCACCCTAAAACCGGAATGCAGTTTTAGGTTGACTTGTTTGTAACTGGGGGAAATTATCACCGAAACTTGCCTTAGTAAAACACGTACAACCTTGTTTGAACTTTTTAAAGCCGGCGAAGGTATGAAGCAATTTTACTATATTCTGCAAAAAGGACTATTTGTAATTGCGTTCCTTACGCTTAGTTCAACCCTTGCAAAAGCACAAACTTTAACGTTAGGTGCAGTTGATGCCGGGCCTTATACGCCGGGTTCGAGCATTGCTGTGCCGTTTAATATCAATACCGCTAGCGGCTGCATCAATCACAGCAATGTTTTTAACCTGTATATTTCATCTGTTCCCGGGGGTACGCCCAATACACTGATAGGCACATACACCAGCTTTTACGCAGCTTTTGTAAACGGAACGATACCAGCAGGTTTAGCGCTCGGTAGTTATAACCTGGCTATTAAATCAACTGATCCTGTAGCTACTTCCTCAACCGCCACTATCAATATTGCTGCAGGAACCGCTATTCAGGCAGCGATAGACGGATCTAGCATCAATAGTGATAATCCACAGGTTTTTGGGGATTGTTCCGGCAATAGTTCTAATTATTCTTTTATCAATACTTCTACTTCCGGCTCCAGTGTAACTGCAAATTTTCGTAATGAAGTCAGCAAAACTAATGAAGGTACGTTTACCTTGAACCCAAGTACTTCTTTTAGTGCCAACAATGCCAATTATACGATCTTGGTAAAGGCAACCAATAACGGCAATGAAGGCACAAAAGCTTATCAATTGATCAACAACAAATTAAATACAAGTTTTGGTACGACCGGTACCAACACGGTTTGTTTAACGGGAGGGCAAGGGCAATTGAGCTACACCGTTGATTATACTTCGCCAAATGGTATCGAGTATAATTATCCGGGCAATTTATATATTGTGGACTGGGGTGACGGCTCTCAGCAGGGCATTTATTCTTTGTGCGAAATAATTAACCTGAACGGACGGTTGACACATGCTTACACCCAAAGTTCATGCGGCAGCAGCGCAGGCAACCAGACCAACAGTTTTCAGGTAAATATCCGGGTTGGAAGCCCATTTTGCGGTCAGGTTGGCTCGCCAATTACCAGTTATGCTAAAGTTGTTCGCCCCCCAACGAACAGTTTCACCAGCCCCAGAAGTGCCTGCTTAAATCAGCCGGTTACTTTTAACAACACATCAGATCCAGGGCAGGACGCTTCCAGTTCAAATTGTATAAACAACAACGCTAAGTATTCCTGGTATATTGACGGGGCTCTTATTGCGGTAAATCAACCGGGCAGCACTTCGTTTACCTATACTTTTACCACGTCTGGCACACACGTGATCAAGTTGCAGTTACAATCCCAAAGTGGTAGTGTTTGTAGTGCTTCTGATGTAACTACTACCATTTGCATTCTTAATAAACCACAACCTCAATTTACTTTAGCTGCCACCACCATTTGCAGCAGTGATATTGTTGTACCTACAGATCATTCGATCACTGATCAAAGCTGTAGCAATATCCCTGAAAATAATGTTTATAATTGGAGTGTAACGGGTCCTGGAGCTACTGTTTTTGTCGGTGGAACTACTTCAAAAAGCACACAGCCACATATCCAGTTTTCTACACCGGGGATTTATACGATCACTTTATCTATTAGTACCGAAACTTGTGGGGCGGTAAGTACCTCTCAAACCATTACCGTAAATACGGCCCCAACGGTTTCTTTATCGCCCAATAAAGATTACTGCGGCACTAACCAAACGCTTACTTTTGCCAATAATGCCGGTGCCACACAAACACTTTTCACCGGAACAACAACTGACCAAGCTAATACTTATAGCTGGACGGTAACGGGGGGTAATTATTCCTTCCAAAATGGAACTGGTGCCAGTTCCAAATATCCGCAGATACTTTTTACAAATTTTGGTATTTACACGGTTACGGCCACACAAACCAATAATTGCGGTACTGCATCTGCTTCCCAACAACTTAACTTTAAACAATCCCCAACAATAAATGCAGGACCAGATCAAACAGTTTGTCCGGATGCTATTGTGCAATTGGCTGGCACAATAACCGGCCCTGCACCGCAAAGTTTTCAATGGGCTGGCGGATCTGGTACTTTTTTGCCTGGCAGAAACTCCTTGACCGCAACTTATACGCCCACTAATGCCGAAATCGGTAGCGGACAAGTTAGATTAACTTTGGTGGTAGCAACGGGCAACCCCGCCCCCTGTGATCAACTTTCGGATGAAATGGTGATTACTATTAATCCAAGAAATTCGGTTACCAGTTCCACTACCAGTATGATTTGCACAGGGACAAACCTTGCTTACCATCCTACCGCCTCGGTAGCAGGTAGCACTTTTACCTGGACTTCTTCTGCATCGGCAAATATTACCGGAAACAGTGCAAGTGGTTCTGGTGATATCAACGACGTGCTCACCAACACTAACCCTACCAACAATGGTATGGTTACTTATACCATTACACCAAGCAACAATGGCTGCCCCGGAACACCATTTACCCTTACCGTTACCGTTACGCCACGGCCAGTCATCACCGTTAACAATACCAGCAATACCATTTGCAGCGGACAGCCTACCGGCATTGCTTTTACCTCCAATATAACCGGAACCTTGTTTCAATGGACAACATCCGCATCGCTCGGTATTTATAGCAATTCCAGCCAGGCACAGCCTGTTGTGGCCAGCCGTATTGATGATGTTTTAACCAATACTTCTGCCACCACAGCAGGTACTGCCACTTACCAGATCACGCCTATTGGCCCAACCGGCTGCCCAGGTACGCCAGTTACCGTAACCATAACCGTACAACCCCTGCCTGTAGTTGCCAATGCGGGGCCTGACCAACAGGTTTGTAATTCAACCAGCTACCCTTTAAATGGAAACAACCCGGGTGTTTCTTCGGGCTTGTGGACAATAACTTCGGGGCAGACAGGTACCAGTTTTGCCAATGCCGCCCAGTACAACACCCTGGTAAACGGTTTGGTTGCTGGCCAGTCATACACCTTCCGCTGGACGATTACCGGTGCTTCCCAATGTCCTGCCAGTTCATCCAATGTAGTGATCACCAACTTTGCGGATCTGACCAACACCGTCAGTTTTGCCAGCCCTGCTGTTTGTTACGGACAAACAATCACCATAACAGGCGACCAACCAACAGGCGGCAACAATAGTTATACTTACAGCTGGCAAAGCAGCAGCGATAATGCCAGCTGGACAACCATAAACGGAGCATCCGGCCAGAACTATTCCTTCACCGGGACGCAAAGTATTTATGTGAGAAGGACAGTTAATTCAACGCCTTGCTCCAGTATCAGTCAGCCTGTTCATGTGGTGGTACAACAAGCTATCAATGCCAATACCATTTCTGCCGATCAATTAATTTGCTATAACAATACGCCTGCATTGCTAAGCGGCAGCACGCCGGGCGGTGCGGATGGCAACTATTTTTACCAATGGCAAAAAAGTGAGGATAATGGTGCAACCTGGCAAAGCATTGCCAGTGCCAATAGTATCAACTATCAGCCAACCACTTTAACCGTTACCACAAAATTCCAGAGGATTGTAACTACGGCCTTGTGTACTAATGGCCAGCAAAGCACCAGCAATGCGGTAACTGTTACCGTAACGCCGCGCAATACCAACATTGTTACAAGTGATGCCAGCCGCACAATTTGCACGGGGACAACTTTGAGTTACCATATTACCGCGCGGGATGCCAATACTTCTTTTACCTGGGTTTCTTCAGCATCAGGTATGGTAAGCGGTAATACGGCAAGCGGAACTGGCGATATCAGCGATGCGCTTGTTAATTCTGATTTGAATAATAACGGTACGGTTACTTATACCATCACACCAATCAACAATAATTGTCCGGGCATACCTTTTACTTTAACCATAACCGTTACGCCATTGCCGCGAATAACGCTTAACCGGCCAAGCAATACCATTTGTAGCGGACAACCTGCAGATATTATTTTTTCATCTAACTTAAACGGTACCACTTTTAAATGGACAAGCACTGCTTCTGCCGGGATTTCCGGAAGCACCAATCAGCCTAACCCGGTTAGTGCTACCGGAATCAATGATGTTTTAAACAATGCTTCGGCAACTGCATCGGGTACGGTAACTTATACCATTACGCCGGTTAGCGCTAACGGTTGCGAAGGTGCGCCTGCAACCGTTACCATTACCGTGCAGCCTTTACCAGTAGTTGCAAATGCAGGACCGGACGACCAAACTTGCAGTACAACCAGCTATCCGTTAAGAGGGAATGACCCGGGAAATTCTTCGGGCAACTGGTCGATTGTTTCCCCGCAAACTGGTGTGGCTTTTGATAATGCTAACCAATATAACACCACAGTAAGGGGATTACAGCCTGGCCAAAATTATGTTTTCCGTTGGACGATTACCGGTGCTTCCCAGTGTGCTATAAATTATGCGGATGTGGTGATCAACGACTTTGCAGATTTAACGAATACCATCAGTCCTGCCAACCAAACTATTTGCTTCGGGCAGGCGGTTACCGTTACCGGCGACCAGCCAACAGGCGGCAATTTTAGTTATTTGTATAGCTGGCAAAGCAGTGCCGATGGCAGCACCAACTGGACAATCCTCCCAGGGCAAACCGGACAAAACCTATCGCTTACATTAAATACAACCACTTATTTCCAAAGGATTGTAACTTCCGGTCCTTGTAGAACATTCAGCAACGTTGTGCAGATTGTGGTACAACCTCAATTGGCAGCCAACACGATCAGAACTGATCAACTGATCTGTTACAACACCACACCTACTGTTTTAAGCGGAAGCACACCTACCGGCGGCGATGGCAACTACTTTTACCAATGGCAAAGCAGCACCAATAACGGTGGAAACTGGCTCAGCATTACCAGCGCAAATGGTATAGATTATCAACCTGATGCCCTCACAGTTACCACACAATTCCGCAGGGTTGTGAGTACGGCACTTTGCAACGGCACGCAGCAAAACAGCAGCAATACGGTCATCATCAACGTAAAACCTCGAAACACCAACACCGTTACCAGCGATGCCAGCAGGATCATCTGTACCGGAACCACTTTCAGCTATCATCCAACGGCGCAACAAAACAATACTTCTTTTACCTGGGTTTCTTCAGCGTCAGCTTCTATCAGCGGTAATACGCCAATTGGTTCTGGCGATATCCATGATCCTTTAATTAACAACGATCCGAACAACAACGGAACGGTTACTTATATCATCACCCCGATCAACAACAATTGTCCGGGCACGCCTTTTACTTTAACGGTTACCGTAACGCCAATTCCACGCGTTATCATCACCAACAGCGGAAATCAGATTTGCAGCGGAAACCCGACCGGCATCACTTTTACCACCAACACGCCGGGCGTTTTACTAAAATGGACTTTTGATCCTGTACAGGGAATTTATGGCATGAACAACCAATATCCGGTAATTGCTACGCGGATTGATGACATCCTGAGTTCCGATCTGACTACTGCTGCAACAATTGTTTACCACATCACACCAGTTAGTCCGGGCGGCTGCGAAGGCCCGACAGTAGATGCAACAGTTACCGTATTGCCGCAACCTATTCCGGCTCATGCCGGCCTGGACGAGAAAATCTGCAGTACCAATAATTATACTTTTAAAGGAAATGACCCTGCTCCTTCTACCGGCAAATGGACGTTGACTTCCGGCCAGTTGGGCATTGGTTTTGAAGATGCCTCCAAATACAATACAACAGTAAACGGTTTGCAAGCCGGGCAGAATTATACGTTCCGATGGACGATCACCAGTCCGGGAAATTGTAATTCTTCTGCGGATGAAGTGGTTATTAATGATTTGAACAGCCTCACCAATACCATCAGTTACGCCAATCCTGCAGTTTGCTACGGACAAACCATCACCGTAACCGGCCAGCAGCCAACCGGCGGAACCGGAAGCTTCGTTTATAGCTGGGAAAGCAGTGCCGATAACATTACCTGGACTGCGGTGAGCGGCCAAAGCAATGCTAATTTTTCCTTCACCGGGACACAAAGTATTTATGTGAGAAGGATCGTGAATTCCGGCCCTTGCAGCAGCAGCAGCCAGCCGGTTTTCATCACCGTACAACAGCCGATCAGCAATAATACCGTGGCCAGCGATCAGGAAGTTTGCTACAACAACGCACCAAAACTACTGACCGGAAGTACGCCTGCCGGTGCCGACAGCCGCTATCTCTACCAATGGCAAAGCAGTACCGATAACGGTGCCACCTGGACAAATATCCAGGGTGCCAGCACAGTGGATTATCAGGTAAATAACTTAACTGTTACGACTGTTTTCCGCCGGGTTGTTACCTCAGCTTTATGTACCGGGCCGCAGCAAAGCATCAGCAATGTCATTAATATTATGGTGAACCCGCTGACAAATGCAACCTACACTTATACCAGCGATCTGGGTTGTATCCCGTTTGTGATCAACGCGCAAAACATCAAGGCAACGGCAGCGGCCGGCAACAATACCTATACCTGGTATGCAGATGGCGTGTTCATCGGCAGCGGCTTTGCTTTCCCCGGTTATACCATTCAGGCTGATGATGCGCACGTGGTAATTAAACTGGTGGCGACCAGCAGGTACGGTTGTCTCGATGCTTCTTTTACCCATACTTTTTCTACGATAAAAGAAGTAACAGCCGGTTTCACACAGAACCAGACCAAAGGCTGCGGCCCGCTGACAGTAAATTTCAGCAATACTTCCACTCCGCAAAACGCTGCCACTTATACCTGGAATTTCGGCAACGGAAGCACTTCTACTTTAGCCAATCCAAACCCGGTTACGTTCCTGCCGCGCCCTGACGGCAAAGACACCACTTATACCGTTACGCTGAAAGCTTTGACAGCCTGCGGCATCCGCACGGCCACTTCTACCGTAACGGTCCGGCCAAAACCGACTTCCATTTTCACGCCGGACAAAACGATTGGCTGCTCTCCGCTGACGGTCAACTTCAACAATACTTCTCCCGGAACCAACAACACGTACACCTATGATTTCGGGGATGGCCAAACCTTGGTTACTACTGATAACCAAGCCGTAAACCACACTTATACAGCTTTGGCCAACAAAGTTTTTACCGTTAAAATGACTGCCCAAAACGAATGCGGCACCAGCGTAACGCAATACAATATCCGTATCTCGCCCAACACGGTTTTGCCGCAATTGGTAGTTAACGGCGATCAGAAAGCTGGTTGCGCGCCTTGGACAGTCCAGTTTCACAACAACACCAAGGGCGGCACTTATTTTACTTATGATTTTGGCGACGGCACAACTTTATCGTCTCTGAACGCACCGGAAGTAGTGAGCCACACTTTCCTGAAAGACGGCATTTTCAACGTAAAAATGACCGCAACCAACGGCTGTTCGGATACTTCTGTTTACCAGGCCATCACGGTTTATCCGCAGCCGCTCACCAACTTTACTTCGGATGTGCAAACCGGTTGTACGCAACTGACGGTCAACTTTACCAACAAAACTGCCGGCAACAATACCTACGTTTGGGATTTTGGGGATGGCAGCACTTCCTCCGCAGCCAATCCAACACATATTTTTACGGCCCGGAACACGCCTTTTACCATCAGTTTAATTGCCAGAAACCTGCTGAACTGCCCGGACACAATGGTGCTGAAAAACTATATCAAAGTGAATATCCCGCCGAAAGCAGCCTTTATGGCGAGGCCAGACAGTGTGATCGTTTATCCGCATTACAGTTTTTCTTTTGCAGATAAAAGTACAAACACACCGATTTTGTGGAAGTGGAGCTTTGGCGACGGCAGCAATTCCGGCAAGCAAAACCCGGAACATACTTACCGGGATACGGGCTTGTACAAAGTGAAATTAGTGGTTTACAGCTTGCAGGGCTGTGCCGATTCTGTTACACATACCGTACAAATTACCGGTGTTCCGGGGCAGCTTTTTGTGCCGAATGCCTTTATGCCGACCAGCCGGTTCAGCGAGGTAGTTACTTTTAAAGCCAAAGGTTCGGGCATTAAACGCTGGCGGATGCGCGTGTTTAACAAATGGGGACAAGTGATTTGGGAAAGCACCAAACTGACCGAACGCGGCGAACCCGCCGAAGGCTGGGACGGCATGATGAACGGCGCGCCAGCCCCGCAAGGCGTTTACGTTTGGCAGATAGAAGCAACTTACCTGAACGGCAACGACTGGGAAGGCATGAGCTATCACGGCAGCGCGCCAAGCCGGACGGGCGTGATCCATTTGATCCAGTAGTTTAGCTGCGGGTTTTAGGTCGATAAAAGAAGTATGCGTTTTAAATTGGAGCTTCTTTTATCAACCTTTTTTTGTGGATTAAAAGATCATAGTTAGAAAGATTAACAGTCCAACAGGATTAAAAATCCGTAGCTCAAAGGACGGGGTTACAAACCCCGACCAGCAGAGTGGCCTTGTATTTTGCCTGATTTTAAGAAGCCGTTTAACTTTTGGCAGAAAAACCCCTGATACTTCTTTTACCACCTAAATTTTGTTTTTTAAATTGAAGCAAAAACCCCGTCAATTCCTCAATTGAAGGGGTTTAAACTGTTTATGAGAAAATGGGTGCGGCCACCTGGGCTCGAACCAGGGACCAAAAGATTATGAGTCGATTGGATAGCCCTTTTGCTTGGGGTAAAAGGCCTTTACCGGCCTTACTGAGCATAATTTACGACTTTTTTTGATAGATACAAAATTTTCCAGACGTATTTCAGACGATTTATATTATAACTTCTACCTTTAGATCATATGGACTTACCACAAAGGATTTTCCTTGATACCTCCGTTATTAATTTCATTGTTGACCACTCAGATTGCATTTTTAACGGTGATGAAATTAGTGAAAGCATAAATGATCGAACTTACGATGATATCTGCGCAATGATGAGAATCTTTTATTATGCTGACCACAATCCAATTGAAATGATAATCTCGAAGACCACATTCCATGAGATAAACGCAACTGCAGATCAAGAGAAAAAGGAAAGACTAAAAACATATTGCAATGAGCTTTGGCAATATTTTCATTCCCTTATCGAAGATGATTTTATAGTGCCTAGTGTAGAGGTAAAATATTATGAAGAATATCTGTTCGATAAAGGATTAGGTCAGTTATCCGATCCCAATGACCGAAAGCTTATTATCGAAGCTCTGTTTTATAAGTGTGATATATTCTGTACTCGAGATTGGAAAACGATCTTGAAGCATCGTCAGCTACTGAAACAAAAAGTCCCTTTGGAAATTTTAACCCCAATCGAATGGTGTTTAAGATATGAATATAAAAAGGCTTATTAACCATCCCAAATTCGATGAATAGATATTCTGCAACTGACAGGATTGGAATCAATCATGTGGAGAGTTTCTTTTTACAAAACGGTTGGATACCAAGAACAATTCTTCAATCTGATGTTGGCCTGGATATGGAAGTGGAAATTTCCGAAGATGGAATGCCGACAGGGCAATTAATAGGTATCCAGGTAAAAACGGGCGAAAGCTATTTTAATGAAGTTTCAGAGGGCAATGTAATTTTTCGGGGATCAACCACGCATTTAGAATACTGGCTAAACCATACCTTGCCGGTTCTTATAATACTTCACAACGACATCACTACTCAGCTGGTCGGGGTTTGTAACCCCGTCCTTTGAGCTGGGGATTTCTAATCCCACTGTTATAAATGGCAATACTTCTTTTACAGGCTAAAAATCAGTGTTCAGAGAAACAAGATAATTTCTTGTAACCTAATTCTGCTGGTCGGGGTTTGCAACTCCATTTGACACAATAAAGTTATCATTTTTTCGGTTGCGGGTTTTAGGTCGATAAAAGAAGCATCACAATCATACTTCTTTTATCAACCTAAAAATACTAAATTTGATCATGGGCACATTGGTTGTACACCTTGGATCGGAAGCACAGGAAAAAGCGGTGGAAGCAGTTTTGGAAGCTTTGCAAATTAACTTTGAACAGGAAATGGATGAAACTGAATATCTGATGTCGTCGCCTGCAATGGTTGCAAGGATAGAACAAAGCGAAAAAGATATTCAGGCTGGCAAAGGTGTAAAGCTTGATTTAAATAATCTGTGCTGCAATGTTGTCATTCCGATGCAAGAAGCATCTTCTTCAAATGAGCTATTGGTTTAGCTGAAAGAAGATTTCTCCCTTCGGTCGAAATGACAAAACGCAAATTTTAGCTAGTAAAAATAGTATTATAGAAAGTTTAATTGCAATTCTCCAAATCCAAACTCACTTTTTCCAAACCATAAACACCCTGGTTATTTCCGAAAGAATTGGTGATATAAGTAATTACTTCTGCAATTTCAATCGGTGCCAATTGTGTTTGCGCAGGCATTTTACCATTATAAAACTTCCCGTTTACCACAATCAAACCTTGCAAACCATTTTGTACCATGCAAGCCAGTTTACTTTTATTTTTGCTGAGGTAATCTGCCTTTTGCAAACTTGGAATTAATCCACCCAAACCTTCGCCATTTTCGGCATGGCAGTTTTGACATTGGTTTTGATAAACACTTTTTCCGATGCTATAATAACGCTTGTATTCAATTTCAGATTCACTCTGGCAGGAAAAAAACACCGATAAAAACAGCAAGGCACAAATTGCAAAACAAACCGAAACCAGTTTCATGCTTTCGGGTTTTCTTCGTCCATCAGCACTTTCACATCTACGATCAACTGGTCAACCTGCTTCTTATCTGTTCCGTCATAAGCACCGCGCACCCGGCCTTTTTTATCTACCAAAACCAGCCAGCCCTGATGCACAAAACCGCCTGCAGCTTGCTTATCTTCAGAAACAGAAACCAGATAATTTTTCTCCGCCAGCTGATAAACATCTTCCTTTTTCCCCAGTAAAAAATACCATTGATTGGCTTTTGCGCCCAGTTTTTCCGCATATTCTTTTAAAACCGGGATCGTGTCGTGCCGCGGATCAATCGTAAAAGAAACCAGTTTAAAATCTGCTTTTCCCTGATAAGCCTTGAAAACCGACAGCATATTGCGCTGCATCGTTGGGCAAATGGACGGACAAGACGTAAAGAAAAAATCAGCTACATAGATTTTGCCGTCCAGGTTTTTCTCGCTGATGGTTTGCCGTTCCTGGTCCATAAAACTAAACGGCGGAATGGTGGCATAAACGGTATCCGTAACTTGTTTGCCATTAACGGTTTTCGTAATCGGCTGCCGGTTTCCATAAATAGGCAGCTTGGTTTCTTTAACTTTATTATTGCAGGAGGCCAAAGCCAGCAAAGCCACAATCGGCCAGATCAGTTTTTTCATTTCTTTTTATATTTTAACAAATATTGGTTTGATGCCTGGATAACGGAATTATACTGTGCATTGATTTGCGTAACGATCTTTTTTTGCTGATTTAAATATTGCATGATCTCTTCGTGCGGTTTCCCGCTGAAATCCGGGTTGTATTGGTGCATCCAATCGCTCATTTGATCATCCGCTTTAATTATTTGGCTGCTTAAATCGCGAATCGTTTTATTTTCTGCGGAAGTATCTAAACTTGGATATACTTCTTTTACACTATCTTTTTTCAAGATCAAAGTATCCAGTTTCATTTTGTTTTGCATCGCGGTTTCGCCTTGGCCCATCACCTTTTCGTGCAAATCCATCACTTGGCTTTCCAAAGCTTTTTCTTCTTTTTTTGAATCTTTGCAAGCTGTAAAAGCGAATAGCAATAGGGCAATAATCAATTTATTTTTCATATTATAATTTTAGTTTGATTGTTTTTCGACCAGGTCCATGCCGCATTTCGGACAAGCTCCTGGTTTATTTTTAACAATTTCCGGGTGCATCGGACAAGTATATTGAATGCTGTTTTTATCGGTAGAAATTGTATCCGCAGCATTTTTGACAGTTTGTTGATTGCCTTGATTACAAGCCAGAATTGAAATAATTAAACAAGCAAAAAAGACTATTTTTTTCATAACAAAAAGTTTTTAAACAGATTTATTGCTGATAAAAGAAGCAAAGCCAAAAAGCGAAACTACCAAAACTCCGGCAGCCGACAGCATACTTACCAGATCGCGGATGTTTTTTCCGGCCCAACTCATTCCGAAATATTTATGCAGAAAGATAAAAGACAAGCCTTCTGCCCGGTCAATTCCTGCAACAGTGGTTGAAAGTTTGGATGAAGTGGTTTCGATATACCAGTTTTCCTGGTTTGGATAACTGATCTTTTCTACCGGTAAACGTTTATTGATAAAACCATATTCGTTATCAAACTGTTTGATTTGTGTTACAAGTATAGGTTGGTCAATTGTTTTGGCTTGATTGAAATTGCGGTAAAAGTTACTGAGATAGATGGCATATTGCTGATCGCCGTTAAGTAATTCTTTTCCGCTTTTTGCATCCAAGTATAAAATCTGTTTCTGCTCATTCAAAACCTGGTAATAAACTTTATTTTGAAAACGGACCAAAGCAACTTTTTTAATCTTTAAATCGGGAACAGGTAATTTTAAGTTGGATAAAAGAAGCTCGTTTCGCTTGATGACTTGTGCATATTGTACTTTTTGAGGTTGCAAGTTATGCCATTTAACGATTAAATGAAATGCGCCGCTGGCAACAAAAGTGAACATTACAAAAGAAACAATTAATCCAATTTGCCGGTGAAAACGGTGCAGAAAACGCTTGTCTTTTCGGTTTTCTGCTTTCTGTTTTTGTTGAATGGTTTTAAATCTTTTCCAAAACAAACCGTAAACCGTTAAACCGCTTACAAGCGATAAAAACATAATGCTTACGATAATCAGCAGCACAACAATCCGAAACTTTTCACCGCCAATTGCAGCCAGAAATTGCCAGGTATGGAACTGTTCAAATATCCACAAAAAAGCTTTCCGCGTATTGTTATTGAAAGTTGCCAACCTGCTCTGGCTGGTTTCTACATAAATGTCCATCCCGTCTGGCCGGTCAAAAGAAACCTTCCAAACCGGTAGCAAATGATTGATGGGTTGATAGTAATCATCAAAAGTTGTTTGCAGCCGTGCTTCTTTTACCAGTGTTTTTTTGTCGCCGGTAAAATATCTGGCCAAGTAAATGGCATAAGCACGGCCTCCGTTCGGCAGCAAGTTTCCGTTCCTGGCCGAATAATATTGATAAGAACTATCACGGTTTAAAACCTGGTAAAAAGTGCCTTGATCAAAATTGACCAAACCAAAATTTCTGATCTCTGTCAGATGGTTTCGGTCTAAAACTTCCTGTAAAGAAAGCTGCGGTTTCATCTGATCCTGCGTTAAAGGCCGGAAAACTTCCTGCGGGATGAACGGCCGGAACCAGTTGGACATAAAAGGATGCGACAAACCGCTGATCGTCCAGAATATCACCGGAACCAGCGCCATCAAACCTAAAATGCGGTGCCATTTATAAAAGCTGCGTTTGGCTGTCAGCTTTGTTTTGCTGTCTTTTTCTGATGGAGAAATTACTGCGGATGCTGTTTTTATCATACAAAAATCATTGTTTGGAGAAGGTGTAACTGATGCCTAAAGTGTAAATCCCGGGCGGCGCGGCATTGTAAGTATCGCCATATTGATTGCTGGTTACCGTGGTTGCGTAAAGCTGGTTGGTTATATTTAAAACATTGAGCCAGATGCCTGCTCCTTTTAGCACCTCTTTTTTGAGATTATAACCCAAACGCAAATTGTAAATATTGTAGCCTGAATAAATTTTGGTATTGGCCGGATTGGTAAAATATTTGTCGATATGCTGCCACTCTCCCGCTATGCGAAAGCCTTCCAGATACATTGGCTTATAAGTGATTTCGGAATTGGTGATCCAGCTTGGCGCATTGTTCATGCGGTTGCCATCGTAACTGATGGTATAACTTTTACCAGTCGAATAATTAGTTTGCACTTCATTATAATCCAAGTAAGTATGTTTTGCATTTGTGCCGCTGAAACGGAACGATACTTCTTTTACCGGTAAAAAATTGATACTGTATTCCACTCCTCGATGCCTTGTTGCGCCTGCATTTTGGTTTTGCGTGGTATTGTCGGGCAATAACTGGTTGATGATTTCGTTTCGTCCTTCCAAATCATACAAGCTCAGTTCCAAGTATAGCTTTTTATCCAAGGCCGAAAACCATCCGCCCAACTCATAATTGTTAAAAGTGGCTTGTTTCAATGGCACTAATTGGCGGGAGCTGTACAAGTTGCTGGTTTCCGGCGGCTGAAAACCAACGCTGTAATTGGCGTAAAAACCTTGGTTGTTCCCCAGGTCATAAGTCAACCCCAACTTGGGCGCAACAATGTTAAAATTGTTGGTTTCCTGCTGCTTGTATTTGGTGTTGCCTGGCGGCAATCCGTTGGTAAAATCATAATGTACACGATCATAACGCAAACCCATCACCACGCGCAAAGCCTCAACTGGTTTTAACTCGTATTGCGCATAAGCAGCGGTGTTGAATAATTTAATTCGATAATCATCCAAATAAGTTCCGGTATTGTTGAACCCGGTGTAGTAATTGTTTTCCACATCTTTGGTGATGTTGAGATATTGGGCATAATAAGAACTCGGACTGTCATCCAAGTAAGCGCCCAAAATCAACCTCGAATGCAGGAAATCAAAATCCGTCCGGTGCTGCGCCAGGAAACCATAGCTTTGAAATTTCTGATCGTTCACTTGTCCGTTAGAACTCAGGTATTTTCCGGCCGTATTGCGAACATCAGCAATATAATAACTGGGCAATTGCGCGGTGGAGTTGTCCCGGAAAAAGGCCGTAAAAAAAGTATTGTTTTTTTCGTTCCAGGTATGTTCCAACCTTGCACTTGTCCGGAAAGCATTTACTTTACGATAAGTAAAACGTTGATTGGAGCCGTAACTGCGGTTGTAAAAATGCGCACTGTCTAAACTTCCCGGCGTTTGCGTGTTGAGGTAATTGTAAGTTGCAGCAGCGGTTAAACGGGTTGCAGGATCAAAATCATAAACCGCTTTTAAGTTGCCCGAATATTTATCAAAATCAGAATAATCCTGCCAACTATTTTTTTGATGTGCGATGTATCCGCCAGCATACAAACCAAACTTTCCGGCGGTAAAACCAGCATCGGCATCCACCCTTCTGTAATGGTAACTATCGCCCTGAATACTCACGTTTCCGGCATAACCGGAAGGCGGGTTTTGGGTGATGAAATTAACCGCGCCGCCGATAGAATTGCTTCCGTAAAGTGAAGATGCCGGACCTTTGATCACTTCAATATCTTTTACGCCCGACATATTGATCTCATACAAAGAATTATGGTTGAAAATGCCGGTGGGGCGGATGGGCAAACCATCTTCCATATACAGGTACAAAGCGTTGTAAGTGATCGGCTGGCGGATCGCCATCGTGTGCTGCTCGTTTCCCAGGTCAACCATGTAAACGCCTGCAACTTTGTTCAGCAACTGGTACAAGGCCGTGGCTTTGGTATCCCGGATTTGGGTTGAAGTGATCTTGCTGATGGCAATCGGCGCATTTTGCCGAGACTGCCGCTCGCGGCTGGCAGAAACGATAACTGGTTGTAGATCAAGCGTTGCCGGTTGCAGGCTGATGTTTAAGGTTGATACAGCATATTTAACCATTTGTGTGCTGTAACCCGTCATCGAAAAACGGATTCTATCCGTTCCATCCGGTAATTTTAAATTGTATTTGCCTTGTGCGTTTGTTTGGCCGAGATCTTTAAATGTATTTTGGCCGGTATTTGCAGCGCTGATAACCACCGCGGGCAAAGGTTCATGCGTGATCGCATCCGTAACAATGCCTTCCAACTGGTTTTGGGAATAGGCAACGGATGAAAACACAAAAAAGAACAGGTAAAAGAAGTATGGTTTCATAAAGAATGTAAGGAGTTTTTCTCCCGATAAAATCAGTGAATTGTACAATTAATAGAGAAGCTGGTTGGGTTGCTTGTTGTATTGATTTTAGGTTGATTTAACCTTTATTGTTAGGCCTCACCCCCCGCCCTCTCCAAAGGAGAGGAAGCTTTAGTTGGCGACTTTTCTATTGTTTAGAAAGGCCTGCGCTTGGCTCCCTCTCCAAAAGAGAGGGCTGGGGTGAGGCTTTTTTTATACCATAAAAGAAGCATCCAAACTCAAAAAATCAACATAGAAAACCCTAAACAAAGCATAGCTGAAGACCAGCAAACGCAGTAATTTCATTCAATAAAAATCGAACAAAAAACAAAGTCTTAAATTTTGATTATGCTGCCTGCGGAGGGCGAAAGATGGCACCGGGGTTGGGCGACTGGAAACTGTAATGATAAGGCGTTGCAACAATCCGCAACAGCGAAGCATGAAACTTTAATAAAGCGGTTGCTACAAAATCGCTATCCTGAAAAAGGCTTTTTTGCGTCTGGCGTTCTTCGCTTTTCTCCTTTTCTTCGGCCTGCTTCACCTTTTTCATCAGGTAACATTTGCCGTTGCAATGCAGCCAGGGTTTGCTGCGGTTTTCACACAAATTTGCAGCAATATATTTTTGGTTGATCCCGAAACCTGCATACACGAAAAGCCGGCTAAAATTAGCTGAGATCACTGCCACCAGCAGCAAAAGGGAAACTACACGCCGAAGCATCATCGGGCGTAAAGGTAAGCGGCAAAGCTTTATGGTACAAGCCTGATTTATAAAATCTTTCTGCGTTGACTGCTTCTCAAAATAAAAATGTATTTTCGGATTTAAGTGAAGACAATTTAAAAAAGATTCGTAAAACGCTGCATGTTTTTTATCCTTTCCAAATTACTGATCTATTTTCTTTCCCCGTTTTGCTGGATCATCACGCTGCTGCTTGCAATCTGTTTTATCAAAAACCGAAAATACCAACGCCGCACTTTTATAGCTGCCTTGGTTTTGTTGTTTATTTTTTCAAACAGCTTTTTGTTAAACCATTTTACCAACTTTTGGGATATTGCACCAGCTCAGTTAAAAACTGCCAAAAGCTATAGTTGTGCCTTGATTTTGGGTGGATATGTTTCCAGTGACGAGGCTGGAAATGGCTATTTTAACGGTGCGGCAGACCGCTATATCCAAGCCATCGAACTAAAAGAAACCGGCCAGGTATCTCACTTGCTTTTCACCGGCGGCAATGCAAGTTTAATGCCCGACGGATTTATAGAGAGCAATTGGATCCATTCGGAAATAAAACCTTTTCATTTTCCGGACAGCACCTTGCTATTTGAAAAACGCTCGCGCAACACGATAGAAAACATCCGGTTTTCAAAAGCTATTTTACAATCTAAGCATTTGCCGCCGCCTTATTTGCTCATTACTTCTGCTTTCCACATGCGCCGGGCTTTGCTGATTTGCAAAAAAGCCGGCTTAAATGTTATCTCACATCCTTGCAATTATTCTTCGTCCAAAAGAAGCATTTCTGCGGATGATTTTATTCCGTCCGGAGAAACCCTCGTCGGTTGGAACGGCTATCTCAAAGAATTGGTGGGTTATATTGTTACTTCTTTTAAGGACTAAAACCTAATGTTCAACTATGCTTTTTAATTCTTACCCCTTTTTAATTTTTTTCATTGTCGTTACTTCCTTGTATTTTATATTTCCGTATCACAAAAGATGGCTGTTGCTTTTATTGGCAAGCTGTTATTTTTACATGTCTTTTGTGCCCGTTTATATCCTGATACTTGGGTTTACAATTGTGATCGATTATTTTGCCGGAATTGAAATCGAAAAGGCAAAAGGAAGACAACGAAAACTATTTTTAATACTGAGCCTGGTAGCAAATATCGGCGTCTTGGTTTTTTTTAAATACTTCAATTTCATCAATTTCAATTTAACTTTTTTATTCCATAGTTTCAACCGGAACAATCCGCTGCCCTATTTATCCATCCTTTTGCCTATTGGTTTATCGTTCCATACTTTTCAGGCCATGAGTTATACCATCGAAGTGTACCGTGGCAACCACCCGGCCGAAAAACATTTTGGTATCTATGCTTTATATGTGATGTTTTATCCGCAACTCGTGGCCGGGCCGATAGAACGGCCGCAGAATATTTTGTACCAGTTTCGCGAAAAGCACAACTTTAATTACCAATTGGTTACCAGCGGATTGAAACTGGCAACTTGGGGATTGTTTAAAAAAGTAGTTATTGCTGATCGGCTTTCCATCGTTGTAGATTCGGTTTACAACCATCCGCAAAACTTCAATAGTTTAGGTTTGATCATTGCAACCGTTTTTTTTGCTTTCCAGATTTACTGCGATTTTTCCGGCTATTCTGATATGGCCATCGGCATTGCCAGGGTGATGGGTTTTAAACTGATGCCCAATTTCAACAAACCTTACCAAGCCAAAAGCTTAAATGAATTTTGGCAGCACTGGCATATTTCGCTCTCTTCCTGGTTCCGCGATTACCTTTATATTCCTTTGGGCGGCAACCGGGTGGGCATTCCAAGATGGTATTTAAATCTGTTTATTGTATTTCTAATCAGCGGTTTATGGCATGGAGCCAGTTGGACTTTTATTATTTGGGGTGCCTTGCATGGCTTTTATTTAATCTTTGCCTTGCTGACTAAAAACTTTCGGGAGAAGATCAGCCATACTCTTTTTATCGATAAAATTTCTTTTTTACCCACGCTTACCACGTTTCTGTTGGTGGCTTTTGCCTGGATATTTTTTCGGGCCAATACGGTACAATCAGCTTTTTATATCGCCGGGCACATTTTTACCGGCATTCCTGACCTCATCAAAAACCATCAACATCTGATCCAGGATTACGGCTTAAACAATAAAGGAATGATCTTGTGTATCTTGCTCATCCTGTTTTTGGAAACCGTACAATACCTCCAAAGCAAAATAAACTTAGTCCAAAAACTCATGCAAAAACCTTTTTACGTTCGCTGGGCTGTCTATTATATCCTTTTGATTTTGATTGTGGTTTTTGGGGAATTCTCTCAACGTCAGTTTATATATTTTCAATTTTAAATTGTGAAAAAGTTTTTTCAAAAAGCATTGATCCTGATTATTCCAATTGTAGTTTTGCTGATTGCGGCTGTTTTTTTACCGGCAAAATATAGCAAACAAAATATGCTTTATGCACAAATTGATAAAAATGAATTGTTAAAAAATACGCCGGGCCCAAGAATAATTTTTGTTGGCGGCTCCAACTTGGGTTTTGGTTTGGACAGTAAACGGATCAAAGATTCATTGCATTTCAATCCAATTAATACAGGCATCCATATCAATATTGGTTTAAAGTATATGCTTTCCAATACTTTAAAATATATCAAAGCCAATGACCTGATCATTTTATCTGCAGAGTACCAGCAGTTTTACGGAAATTTAGCTGATGGTGAAGGAGAACTTTTTTCTTTAGTGACCGATGTTGTACCCCAAAGCAAAAACTTACTGGATCATAAACAATATTTTAAGCTGATGACTTTGGTCCCGGAGTTTGCACAATCCAAGTTACAACCCCGATTTCTGTTTTACAAGTATCCGCAAGACACAACTGTTGGCGTTTATGACCGCAAAGCTTTTAACTTGTATGGAGATGCAACTGTACATTGGAATTTGCCCGGAGAAAACCCTAAACCTTATCCTGCAATAACCGGAAATATAAATGATGATGCTTTGCAAGCTTTGATCAGTTTTAGAAATGCAATCAAGCAGAAAAAAGCAGAGTTGTATATTACCTTTCCGGGCTATCAGTATTCATCTTATAAAATTTCTGTTCCTGCGGTCAAACAAGTGGAACAACAATTAAAGTTGCATGGATTTATATTGATTTCCACTCCGCAGGAATACATTATGCCGGATAGTTTGATGTTTGACACGCCTTATCATTTAACCAAAAAAGGCGTGGATTACAGGACCGGCCTTTTGATCCGGGATTTGAAAAAAGTGCTTTCAAAAATAATTTCATTCCAGACAACCTAATTTCAATTGTAACGGAATCAAATATGGATTGGAACCTTTACAAAACGAGATATAATTTTTGCATGGTAAAAACAGTATCAGGCTTTCTGCTTCCCATCAAATGATAATTTTAAAAACATTCTTATTTTTTAAGTCTTTCTAAAGAAAAGAAAATTATGAAAAAGTCTAGTATGGTTTTGATTGTGCTTGGTTTGATATTGATGGTTGGGGGCAGCTTTTTGTTCAATCACTTAAATGTAGATAATGCTGTGGATTCGCACGCAAGGGGAATTTATATCAATGGCTATTTATCGTTTCCCTGGCCTGTTTTTGCTGGATTTGTGTTGCTTGTGATCGGTATCGTTTTTAGAATTGCCGGAAGGAAAACAGAAGGGCATCGAATAAAATAAGTTTGCTTTTTGTAAGCAAACTTATTTATGTTGTACAAGAGCCTGTTTAAAATTTGTTCAATATGTTTTCTATGCTTCTTTTATCGCCTAAAAGATGGCAGGCATTTGATTTATTTAACTTGATACGAACACCAATTTTTATAGGGTAAAAGAAGCATTGCCATTAATCCTGAGCATATCGAAGGATCTTGTATCAATTTAAACAGGCTCTAAGAGACGTAAAATCTATGGCAATTGAGATAATACGCCCCAACCGGTGCAGGCGTCCCATCCCTCGCCAGCCGCATAACCAGTCTGGGTTGCAGTGGTTTTGTTATCGCCGCTGTTGATATCCCTGCATAAATTTGGTGTGGAATACAGAACCGGATTGATAAAACCCGCCAGTTTTCCTTTTTGCTGATTGATCAATGCCAGCAACCCGGCCATCAGCGGTGCCACGGCACTTGTTCCGCCGATCACAAATTGCTGCCCGTCAACCAAAACTTTGTAACCTGTACTTGGATCCGCATCTCCGGCAACATCCGGCAGGCCGCGGCCTTTAAAATTGTTGTTTAAAGAAACCGGGATATTAGTGTTGGCCTGGTAATCCGGCAAAGGGAAAAAATCACTCACGCCACCGCCCGTTGCCGAGTTGATAGCTGCGTGCCAAACCGTTTCGGAAGTGATTTTACCGCTTCCGTCGGTCTGTAATTTCGTTCCGCCGCAAGCCAAAACATACGGACTGGATGCCGGGAAATCTACATGTACTTTGCCATCCGTTACACCATCGCTGGAGCCGTTATCACCGGATGCAACACAAATCGTTACGCCCAATAAAGCAGCAGCTTTAAAAGTTTCGTTAAAGTTAGTCAGTGCCTGCTGCGTCCAGTTTACCTCCGCAGAACCCCAACTGATGGAAACTACGGAAGGTTTGTTGGTGGTGTCGTGTACCGCTTTGGTAATGGCATCCAGAAAACCCTGATCCGTGTTCGGCGCAAAGTAAACCACCAAAGTTGCTTCCGGCGCAACCGCACCTGCTACTTCAATATCCAGCAAAACTTCGCCGTCGGCACTATCGGGCGTAGTCGGCGCATTCTTGCCGCCATCCACTGATACTGCTTTTACCATTGGTTTCTTGATACCCAAACCTTTAAAGTAATTGGTAATGTCCGTCGTTTTATAACCGCCGCCCAGCTCAATGATACCGATGCATTGGCCTTTTCCGGTTACGCCGGTAGGGAAACCATATATTTTTGCCAGTTGATCTGCCGTGTAAGATTGTGCCGAAGCAGCATGGTTGATAATTTTTGTATCCGGTTTGTAAATCTGGAACATTGGGCGTGCAACAGGACGCTCATCAAAACCAAAAACACCTGTTATTACATCCTCCAGGTTTGCCGGAACATGGATATCGCCCGTCCTTAACCGGAATTGCTTGCCTTCCGGGTTTTCAGATTCATGCAGTTCAACCCCAAACGCTTCTTCAAAATCACTGATTTTTCCTTTTAAAATAACGCTCCGGCGTGCCAAATCAACAGTAATTGTAGTCAAATGATGATCATGCGCATAGGCTTCTACCGTATCCGCGTCTTCCTGCATAGCGCCAAACTCTTTCTGATAATCTTCCCGGCCGATGACTTGTCCGGCGGTAAGTGCTTCATCAATCGGTTTTTTTCTACGGATGCGAACGGTTACTTCTATAAACATTTCCAGGTCAGCTTTTTTCAGTTTTGCTGATGCCGGCGCTACGCGGTTGCTTCCTTTAAGGACAACTTTTTTCTGTGTTTTCATGCTGGTGGATTTTTTTATAAAGGTAAAGATTAAAATCAATTTTACTAAAAATATTAGTAATTTATTTTTTAGGTACTGCTTTTATAACGGTAAAAACAGCATCATTTTACAGCTTTTGGAACCCGGACTTTTAAATTTTATGAAATTGTTTAAGCTTATTTTTCTGATGCTTTTCTGGTCCGATGCTTCTTTTAGCACATAAAAAAAGTTTAAGCAACATCTGTATTTGCCATAAAATTAACCAAAAAAGAAAGCCGGATTTTCCAAAGAAACAAATAAACGTTTTCAGGAAAATCCGGCTTAACAGCTTTTGGCTATACTTCTTTTATCAACCTAAAATTAAGCTTACATTTTATTGTTATTGGCCGTATTTTTTTTGTTGATAGCTGTATTTAATGTTTCTGCTACTGATAAGTGCATTTTTAAAACCGGCAAGGTTTTTACGGCAAAAGCTTTCAAATCAGGATCTTTTAAAGTGGTGGTGGCTTTTTCAAAATCGGCTACATCCTTTTTATGTGCAGCCACCATAATATCCATAAACTTCAAATCAAAACCGGCACTGCTTTGCAAGCTTAAAGAATCTACCCGGTCCTGCAAATCTTTTCCCAACGCTGGCATAGTATCCAATTTTTTTCCATTTGCAATTTTTTTAAGTTCTGCATCCGCCTTGGTGTGGTCTTTTACCATCATCGCCCCAAATTCTTTTACTTTTTGGTTCAAAGCATTGCGTTCTGCCAGTTGGCCCATCTGCACTTCCAGCATCCCGCCTTGTGCAGCCGTGTTTACAAAACCGGCATCGGCCGTGTTCACCTGCAAAATATCCGTGGTTTTGGTCGTATCGGCCAGGGCAACTTTTTGCGCCTGTTCTTTTTTAGCATCACTTTGTCCGCAGGAAATCACCAGCAAAGAAGCAGCAAGTAGCAAGTAATGGTTGTATTTTTTCATATCGGAGTTATTATCAGATTCAAGCTTACAACTGTGTAGAAATTGATTTGTTTTTGTTTGGTTGCTAATAGCTATCAGCTTTCAGCTATCGGCTACTTGCAAAAAGCTGACAACTGATCACTAACAGCTTATAGCTAAAATCGCTATCTTCGCAGCAGCAAAACGTTCTGCCGCTCCAAGGTTTTCCTTCGGGGAGGAAAGTCCGGGCAGCACAGGGCATCCTGCTTCCTAACGGGAAGGCGCCATGCGGATGGGCGACAGCAAGTGCCACAGAAAATAAACCGCCGCGATTTTTCGGGGCAAGGGTGAAAACGTGCGGTAAGAGCGCACGGCCTGGCATGGCAACATGCCTTGCGGTAAACCTCAGGGGCTGAAAGGCCAAATAGGTTCCGGTAACCAAAGAAAGCGGCCCGCTTTCGTTGCCAACGCAACACCGGAACGGGTAGGCTGATTGAGGTGAGAGGCGACTTTCATCCCAGATAAATGGCAGAAACCCGGGCAACCGGGCACAGAACCCGGCTTACAGGTTTGCTATCCGTATTTTATATCAAACCCTTTTCCGCAACCGGAGAAGGGTTTGTCTTTTCAAAGGCAAAAATTCTATCTTAGCGGCAAAATCACACTACTCCTTTTAAGTAATAAAATTAATGTCGAAGATTCTGATTATAGATGATGAACGTGCGATACGAAGTACCCTACGGGAGATTTTGGAGTACGAAGATTATCAAGTTGATGATGTGGATAATGGTGTTGACGGGCTTAACCTGATCAAAAAAGGAGATTACAACTTGGTGCTGTGCGACATCAAGATGAACCGCATGGACGGGCTGGAAGTGCTGACCGATGGCCTGGCTTTTAAACCCGACCTGCCTTTTATCATGATTTCCGGACATGGCACGGTAGAAACGGCTGTGGAAGCCAGCAGAAAAGGCGCATTTGATTTCATTAGCAAACCACCTGACCTGAACCGCTTGCTAATCACCGTCCGCAATGCTTTAGACCGTGGCTCTTTAGTTTCAGAAACAAAAGTTTTAAAGAAAAAGGCTTCTAAAACGCGCGAAATGCTTGGCGAATCACAAGCTATCGGCAAGATCAAGGAAACCATCGACCGCGTTGCCCCAACAGAAGCCCGTGTGCTGGTTACCGGGGCCAACGGAAGCGGTAAAGAGCTGGTTGCGCGCTGGCTGCACGAAAAATCGCACCGTGCCAATGCTGCTTTGATCGAGGTAAATTGTGCGGCTATCCCTTCAGAACTAATTGAAAGTGAGTTATTTGGGCACGAAAAAGGTTCTTTTACTTCCGCAGTAAGACAACGCATCGGCAAGTTTGAATCTGCAAGCGGCGGTACTTTGTTTTTGGATGAAATTGGCGATATGAGCCTTTCTGCCCAAGCCAAAGTGCTGCGTGCTTTGCAGGAAAGCAAAATTGCCCGCGTAGGCGGCGAAAAGGAAATTGACGTAGATGTCCGCGTGATTGCAGCTACCAATAAAGATTTGCTGAAAGAGATTGAAGCCGGCAATTTCCGGATGGATTTGTACCACCGTTTAAGCGTGATCCTGATTCATGTACCGCCGCTAAGCGATCGCCGGGATGATATTCCGCTGCTGACCAGGAATTTCTTGGAAGAGATTTGTACCGATTATGGCATGCCGGTAAAAAAAGTCTCGGAAGCCGGAATGGACGCATTGAAAGCTTTGCCCTGGTCGGGGAATGTCCGTGAGCTGCGCAACATGATCGAACGTTTGATCATTTTGAGTGATAAAACGATTACCGATGCAGATGTAAAAGCCTTTGCCAATCCATCTTCGCCGGTTGCGGTTGTAGCCAATACAAATCCCCATGAGCCAAACTTTGATAATTTTAAAAGTTTCCAGGAATACAAGGATTTTGCCGAACGTGAATACATCAAGTTCAAACTGGAAAAAAATGGCTGGAACGTGTCCAAGACTGCGGATGACATCGACATCCAACGCAGCCACTTGTATAGCAAGATTGAAAAGTTTGGATTGAAGCGCGGCGAGAACTAAGAGATTGCAATGCTTCTTTTATGCCCTAATTTTCCAAGTCAAAAAACGAACCGTCAAACATAAAAAAATCCGTTTCAATTTTAGGTGAAACGGATTATTGTTAAAGTAAACCTAATTAAACTTGTTTCAAAAATTCTTTGGAACAAAAGCCTTCAGCGCCCTGGTCGGTTTTGATATAATACCAATCATTGTACATCCTTTTGATCAATTGTACCATAGAATTGTGTGCTGCTTTTCCGGCAATATCAAAAATAGTCCCGGGGCCGGTGCGAATGTTTAAGTTGGATTCTTGCGTTACGACTTGCATTTTAAGGTTATGGGAAGTCAAATCTTCCAATTCAAATAAATTGACAACTTCGGTTACGCCTGCCTGTGCTTTTAAAGCTGCTACGGCCTTTTCGGCATCTTCCGAGCCGGCTACAGTTCCGGAAACGGTCAGCTTTCCGTTCGTGTCAACCACTTTCAAATCCGGTATCGTGATGCCTGCTTGCTGCAAAACCGATGTGTAATCATTAACTTGTTGCTGATTGGCTACAGCTTTGTTTACTTCGTCAAATAATCCCATGATGTCTAATTGTTTGTAGTTTGATTTATTGCCGTGCAAGTTACCGTGTTACCGCTGTTTTTAAGGATCAGTTCAGTGTCCGATAATTTATCAATCGTATAAACCTGACTGCTTTTTCCGGCTTGTGATATGGTGGATAGGTTTTTATTGTCCTTGTCCAATGTATAAGTCCCCTGATCTACGCCGATACCGCCCCCCATATTGTAATGTCCGTCAGCAGTAAAAATCATTTGCGAATTGGAAAGCATTTTGGCTTTAAGGGAATCAGGCAGTTTAACCACAGTTTTTATATTGCTTACCTGCCATGTTTTGGCCAATTGCTTGGTCGAGTTATTCTTACATGCCACCAGCATAAAGGCAGATATGACTACAAGAAGGGCATTTTTTTTTAATTTTTTCATACCGTAAGGATTGATGGGTTTAGAAAAAGTCCAACAGTATTTACTTGCTCTTGTTTGAAAAACCTTTGCATAAACGGTTTAACATGGTAAACATGGTATTTTACTTAAAACAAAGACAAATCAAAGTTTTATAATGCTTCTTTTATCGGTTAAAAATCAGCAGGGCCAATATTTATCCGGTTTTTTTGAAAGAAATTTTTAGCTTTATCCATTGCTGAATTATCAACTAAACTCAAATCTTGTCCAGTTAAACAATCTCATCTGTTATGAATTTTATTATTGAATTACTTGTAAATGCGGGCATAATTCTTTTACTGTCCCATTTTTTACCAACCATTATCATTCGAAATTTCGGGACCGCTATTTTGGTTGCTTTGGTAATTGGTTTGCTCAATGCAACTATCGGCGCTATCATCCGCTTTCCTTTAAATATCCTTACGCTTGGCCTGCTGTCTTTTGTGATCCGGTTATTTGTTACGGCTATTGTGGTTAAAATAGCAGACATCATATTCTCCGGTTTTGAAATTAAAGGGTTTACGCCTGCCCTGATCCTGGCTTTTGCTTTGGCTATTGACGGCAGCTTTTTATCTTTTGCTTTGCAGCATCAGGTTAGATAATGATTTATGAAAATCAATTCTATATTCAAAAATCAATTTTGATCTATAAAAGATAAAACACATGTTTAGCAATATTTGTAATACCTTTTATTAAATCAAGCATAAAAAAATGGACATTACATTAGAACAGGCAGAAGCCATATCAACTACTGCCAAACAAAAAGCACACGAAATTGGCGTACCGATGAATATTGCCATTGTGGATGGTGGCGCCAATTTAAAAGCCTTTCACCGCATGGACAATGCCTGGCTGGGCTCGGTAGATATTGCAGTTAAAAAAGCTAAAACAGCCCGTTTTTTTGACATGGAATCCGGTGCTATCGGCCAGCTTTCACAACCTGGCGGCCCGTTATATAATATCGAAGTATCCAACGGTGGCCTTATTTCTTTCCCCGGCGGCATCCCGATCAAAAACGGCAGCGGCGAAATTGTAGGTGCGATAGGTGTTTCCGGTGGCTCGGTAGAGCAAGACCGTGAAGTGGCACAGGCCGGTGTAGCTGCTTTTAAGTAGATTTTTATGTGATAAAAGAAGTATCGATTTTTGAAAATGATCATCAGGCCGGGAAGTTTTTTCCGGCTTTTTTTATATCATTAAAAGAAGCATTTGTAAAAATAAAACATCTCCTATTTATACAGATTGATTTGTTAGCTTGCGTTAAATTTCAAATCATCATGAAACAATTTAAAAAAGCTTTGGCATTGGCTTGCGTTGTTAGTGCAACGTTAGTTCGGCCTTTTCCTACTTCGGCACAGCAAAAAACCGGTTTTCATGTACTTAAAGATATTAAAATTGCAAGTCCGGGAGGTTGGGATTACATTACCGTTGACGGTGCCGACAAGAAGATTTATGCCTCACATGGAACACAGGTCAATATTTTAAGCACTACAACCGGCGATTCAATCGGTGTTATCAGCAACACCAATGGTGTACATGGCATTGCGCTGGCCAAACCTTTTGGTAAGGGTTATACCAGCAATGGCAGGGACAATAGTTGCACCGCTTTCGATTTAAAAACCAATAAAGCAATTGCCACGATACCTGCCGGCACAAACCCGGACGCTATTTTTTATGACAGCTTCTCTAAAAAAGTATATGCCTTTAATGGCCGCAGTCAGGATGCAACCGTGATTGATCCGGCTACAGATAAAGTTGTGGCAACGATACCGCTGGGCGCAAAACCCGAAACCGGCGTATCTGACGGTAAAGGCAAAATATTTGTGAACGCAGAAACCACGAATGAAATAGTGGTGATTGATGCAAATACGTACAAAATTTTAAACCGTTACAAAATTGAAGGCGGCGAAGAGCCGACAGGCTTGGATATTGACCGTGCCACCAACCGTTTGTTTATTGGTTGCGGTGGCAATAAAACCATGGTGGTGATGGATGCCACGAATGGTAAAAACCTGACCAAATTTTCGATTGGCAACTGTGATGGCGTAGCGTTTGACCCGCAACTGAAACTGGCCTACTGCTCTAATGGCGACGGAACGATGTCGGTAATTAAAGAAGTGAGCGCCGATCAGTTTGAATTTATAGAAAACGTACCAACCGAACTGGGCGCGCGCACCATCGGCATCGATTTGACAACCCATCATTTGTTTTTGCCGACGGCACAAATGGAAGCGGTAGCACCAACAGCAGAAAACGCACATCCAAGGCCAAAAATGATCCCTGGAACTTTCCATGTAGTTGAAGTTGGAAAGTAGATGCTTCTTTTATCGGGTAAAATTTGGTGTGAAGCCGGGAATGTTTTTCTGGCTTTTTTGTGGATAATTTTTTAGGGTTAATGATTATAAATTTATAATCATAGCAAAACTTACTTTCAGCTAATAGTTTGACACCTTCTAATATGGAAAATCTAAATAACAGCAATTTAAACATTACTTGTTTTTTAAGTAATGCCGTAAATAAATTTTCAAATGATTGGAACAAACAATTTAAAGGACTTCCCGAAAGTATTATTAGAAATATTGAACATTTAAACACAAACGGTTATCTGCTTTCTACTTTTGGGTGGTACATATCAGAAAACATGATGACTAATCATGTTTTTAAAATTTTTGCAGATATAAAAAACAATAAAATAAATTCTGCAGAAGATCTACTTTTAAAATATTTTAGAAAAAATATTGGCAATATAAAAAGCAGCTTAATTGAAAAATTTCCAAATAGACAAGAACTAATAACCGAAGCGTTTAAAGCTCATCAACAAAAAATATGTTTTTCATCAACAATTTTATTTTTGTCACAAGCTGATGGGATTTGCGACGGAAAATTTTTTCAAAAAGATAAATTAAAATATTACTTATTGGACAAGAAATACAACTTTATGATAAATGCAGTTCTTGGGAAAGAAAGTGCAATTAATGTTGATACTCGCAAAAAAGACAAATCAAATTATTTCAGTAACCTTAATAGGAATGGAGTAATGCATGGTTTGCATTTAGATTATGGAAATGAAAAAAATAGTTTGAAAGCACTTTCTTTATTTTGCTTTCTTTCTGATTTTATCAGACATTAAAATTTAACAATAATCCTTTTGGTTTAACTCTCTACAATCCAGTAAATAAACCAACTGACAAACCTAAACCATCTTCAACCTAAACCAAATGAAACCAATCACCAACCTCATCTTATCCGCCCTATTCCTCCTGCTAACCACCTCTTTTCAACCACAAAAAGAATGGACCAATCTGCTGGATAAAAACCTGTCCAAATGGGACAATTACGAAAGTTACCGCCACAAAGTGGGTTACAAAGGCCAGGTCCCGGTGGATGAAAACGGCAAACAGATACCGCCAATTGGGTACAATAAAAACGAGGCCAATGTTTTTTCGGTGATGATGCAGAACGGCGAACCGGTATTGCATATCAGCGGCGAAATTTACGGCTGCATTTATACCAAGCAAGATTTTGAAAACTACGATTTCAAGCTAAAAGTAAAATGGGGAACTAAAAAGTGGGTTCCAAGATTAAATGAACCATGGGATTCAGGAATTTTATACAACTCGCAAGGCCCGGCAGGAGTAGATTATTGGCACTCGTGGATGCTGGCCCAGGAATTCCAGGTTTCGGCACATGAAAACGGCAACAGCATGGGTGATTACTGGTGCATTGCCAATTCGCAGGCTGATGTCCACGTTGATTTTTCCCTCAAAAAAGATTCCCTTAAATTTAACCCAAAAGGCGAAAGGATAACTACCGGTAGTGGTTATCATTTTATACAGGCCAGCGGTAATTATGAAAGTCCGCACAGCGAATGGACAGAACTGGAACTGATCAGCTTTGGCGGAAAAAGTTTGCACATTGTAAACGGACATGTGGTGATGGCGCTTACCAATTCCAGTTATAAAGATGGCAACCAGCGCAAACCACTAACACATGGTAAAATCCAATTACAAAGTGAAGCGGCCGAAGTCTTTTATAAAGACATTATGATCCGAAACATTACAGCAATACCGGCAAAATATGCTATTTACTTCAATTGAAATTATCAAAGCTGACGCTTCTTTTACCACCATAAAAATTGATATAGCCGGGACTTTCTCCCGGCTTTTTTCTAAATAATTTTTTTGATTTATTGATTTTATTGATAAAGCTTTTACCTATCTTCATATCCTAAACCAAACCGGTTATCTTACCCCCGGAACCTAAAATACCGATTATAATTTTTCATCTTTTACTATCTATTCAGGATTATGGCAACGGACCGCAGAAGCTTTTTAAAGCAATTAGGCAGCACAATTTTACTTACCTCAGGCACCCTTTCCGGCTTTGCAGCCATGGAAGACAGGGAAAGAAAGATCTTACAAGCTGAGAAGCGGACAAGTCCAAACGATAAGATACAAATTGCAACCATCGGCATGGGCATCATGGGTTTTAACGATACCAAAGCCGCGCTCACTTGTCCGGGCGTTAAACTGGTTGCTTGCTGTGATCTGTACCAGGGAAGGCTGCAAAGGGCAAAAGAAGTTTTTGGCACTTCTATTTTCATCACAAACGACTACAGGGAAATACTTAACCGCAAAGATGTAGATGCCGTAATCATCGCTACCAGCGATAACTGGCACAGTGCCATTGCTATCGAGGCGATGCACAAAGGCAAGGCCGTTTACAGCGAAAAACCGATGGTGCATTACCTCAGCGAAGGGCTGAATGAAATTAGAGCGCAGCAGGAAACCAAAGCCGTGTTCCAGGTAGGCAGCCAGCGCATCAGTAGTATCGCTTTTCAAAAAGCAAAGGAACTGTACCAGGCCGGTGCCATCGGGCAGATCAATTCCATCGAAGCCTCTTTTAACCGGCAAAGTGCGTTAGGTGCCTGGCAATATACCATTCCGCCCGATGCTTCACAACAAACTGTGGCATGGGAACGTTTTCAGGCGAATGATAAAACGAAGCATGCTTACGACAGTAACCGGTTTTTCAGGTGGCGCAATTATCGCGAATACGGTACAGGTGTAGCGGGCGACCTTTTTGTCCACTTGCTTACCGGCATTCATTTTATCACCAATTCTAAAGGCCCGGATAAAATCTTTGCCCTCGGCGGAACTTATTACTGGAAGGATGGCCGGAATGTGCCAGACGTGATGAGTGCGGTTATTGAATACCCGGAAACAAAGGAACACCCTGCTTTCCAGGCAACCTTACGTGTGAATTTTATCAGTGGCGAGGGCGAGCGGACTTCTACCAAAATCATTGGTTCTGAAGGTGTGATCGACCTTTTTGGCGAGGGCGACGGCTTTACCATTCATAAAAACAAGCTAACGGTGGCACCCGGAATTGGCGGCTGGGATTCCTTGTACACCTACCCGGAAGCGATGCAAAAAGAAATCTTGGAAAGTTATAATAAAAAGTATTCTGCTGCCGATCAGCAAAGAACAAACCTTGCCGCGGTAACTTACCAGGCGCCGCAGGGGTACAACGCCTCCAATGATCATTTTGCTAATTTTATGGATGCTATCCGCAATGGCAAACCGGTAGTGGAAGATGCGGTATTTGGTTTCCGTGCTGCTGCGCCTGCTTTGGCCTGCAACGACAGCTATTTTCAGGGCAAATTAATTCATTGGGATGCAGAAAATATGCGGATTGTGTAAGCTGTGTTTGCTTGATACAGTTACCTATCGTAATGAAACCTACATTGAATGATAAAACATTTGACTTTCGCCTTTTGAACCGGAAATTTGATGAACTAATCGATGTTCTCCTGTTATTCTTCTAGACCAAAACCCTTTTAAACTGTGTTTTAGCGGTTCTGGTTTTCCCAGGCCTTTAAACGGAGTTTGTTTGATAGATTTTATTAAATCCCTGATTTTATCTGCTGCTTCATGATCATTTTCCAGCCAATATTCAAAATCCCCCCAGCCATTAGGAGTAAATTCAGTATTCATATCAATGTACTGTTACATCTTTTTCATCAAAAGAATAAGCTATTGTATTGCCTGAATGAAGTTGTTTGATTGATTCCTCCAGCCGTTTCTGGTTAGCAGAAGTGGATAATAAATGCCCTGTTTCCGTTAAAGCGTTATATTCTTTGATAGAAATGATTACGATAGCGTCTTCTTCCTTATTATTTCGAGGAACAATCAAAATATCTTGCGATTTGCTTACGCCGTCAAAATAAGCCTTCATTTTGGTGCGTAAAGAGGAAATGGTGATTGTCTTCATAATAACCGTACAAGAGTTTGTACATTTAAAGCTACGCATTTTAATCAAACACACATGCAATGCTTCTTTTATCACCTAAAAACTGTTACTCAAAACAAGAAGCTTTTTAATTATTCATGATCCGGCAACTGTTCCAACTTTTCCATAATCCTTTCACAAATTTCATGGGTAAACAAAGCATCGCGCGCCGTAATTTTGGGGGGAGTTTTGTTGATAACGGCTTGTAAAAAGTCTTCTGTCATTTGTTCAAAACCACGTTTATGCAAGGTTGATTCCCAGTCATTTGTTCCAAGTTTAATAACATTCCGCTTTTCTTCCGAAACCAAATCAGAAACATTATACACCGTTTGTTTGTGCGTGGCCGTCATCACTTCCAGCTTTTCATCTGTACTTGCAGTGTTCCGGTTCATAATTCCGATTGCAATTTCGCCTGATTTGGATACAAATTGGATCACTAATTGGTGCAGCATTTCTCCTTTTTTAATTCCATGTACAATCAAATCTTCAATTGGATATGGGAATAAATAACGAAGCGTATCTACTACATGGATAAAATCTTCCACTACAAAACGTCTTGTAAGATCAGGTAAAGATTGCCGATTTTTTTGCATGATAATCAAAGTTGGGGTTTTCAATTCTTTTAACTTTTGATACACCGGCGCATACCTGCGGTTGAAACCAACCATCAGCAACACTTTTCTTTCTTCTGCCAACTCCACCAATTGCTTGGACAACTGATAATCCATCGTGATTGGTTTATCTATAAAAACAGCAATATCAGCCTCCAATAATTGTTTTACAATTTCAAAATGGGCTTCGGTTGCAGCGTGGACAAAAGCAGCTTGGATATTGCTTGCAATTAAACTTTCTAAGTTTGTATGCAAGTTTGGTATACGGTATTTACCGCCCAATTCCTGCAAACGGTTTTCGTTCCGCGAACATAAATGAAACTCAAAACCTGCCTTGCTGCCTAAAACCGGCAGATAAGCTTTGGCAGCAATGTCCCCTAAACCAATAATCCCTATTTTAATCATGCTGTTTATAAAAACGGCAAGTTAAACAATGATTTTTGTATGCTAAAAGAAGTATTGCCGCTCCTGCTTCTTTCAAAATAAACTTTTCCACATTATTTGTTTTTACTAATATAATTAGCATTTTTGAGGGTTATGAATCAAAATTCCATCAAAATACAAACCGAAGCGCGCGTACTTTTTGTAGATATGAACAGCTTTTTTGCCCGTTGCGAGCAGCAGGACAATTACTGGCTGCGCGGCCGGCCTGTTGGCGTTTGCGTTTATACAGGTAAATATGGTTTCGCGATCGCGCTTTCTGTGGAAGCAAAAAAAATGGGCGTAAAAACCGGGATGCGGTTGAACGAAGCGATGAAAATCTGCCCGGAGCTAATCCCGGTAGAAAGCCACCCGGAGCGTTACCGGCAATATCACACTAAAATCATTAATATTTTAAAACGCTATTGCCCGGAAGTGATCCCGAAAAGTATTGATGAAGCTATTGTCAATCTGACCAATTACAAAATGGTTTATCCGGATGCTGTTTTTATCGCCCAAAAAATCAAGGAGGACATTAAACGTGAGGTTGGCGACTGGCTGACCTGCTCGATTGGGATTGCACCGAACGCTTTTCTGGCGAAATTAGGTTCGGACATCGGAGGTTTTGATGGCTTGCAAATCATCACCGCACAAAATATTGATGCCAAACTAACACCGTTAACGCTGGGCGACTTGCCAGGTATCGGCAAAAATATGGCTTACCGGCTGGAGCGCGCCGGCATTGTTACACCGCTGCAAATGCGTTATGCAGCACCAGAAAAACTAAAAGGGATTTTTAAAAGCATCGAAGGCATGTACTGGCATTACCGGTTGAATTTTATTGAAACCGGTATGGCCGTGACTGATTATAAAGGGATGCAGGCAATGCGCCAGATTTCTGCCGATAAAAGAAGCAACCCGGAATATATCGAACAATTGTTTTTAACACTTTGCACAACATTGGAGCGGCGCATGGTCCACCATAATTTTTATTGCAAAAACGTAGCTTTCAGTGTGAAATATACGGACGAAAGCCGCTGGGACGATGGTTTTTCAATCACCAACCCAATCCAGGATGCGATCAGTTTGATGCGGATGATCAAAAAAAGGGTTCTTCGTTTTGAAGAAACCACGCAGTCGGCACCGGTTTTTAATGAGAAAATAAGCGGTTTGCGCGTAATGGTAACGGATTTTGTAAACAATAGCAAGATGATGTACAGCTTGTTTGAAGATGTAAACCGAGGTGAAACGGCCCGCAAAACAATGTACGCTATCCAGCAGAAATTCGGTGCCGATAAACTGAAGCGTGCGGTAGAAGTTACTGAAGGAAAGGTGGTTGCAGATGTGATTGGTTTTGGTTGTGTAAAAGATTTAACGGAGCTGGATTATCTTTCGGCAGGTGAAAGTTAAATTTGGTTACTCTTTTAATTTTTGCGGATATTTATAATTCAGATGCTTTATTACCGTGCGGATAGCACTGTAAGAAACTGTATTGCCCAAATCGTTTTTGGCTTCATTCAAACTTTCGGGTTGGTTCTCGCTAAGGTATATACTAATTTTATCTACGATTTCCTGCGAAAAAACCTGGTTGATGTCTAATTCTCCTGTTTCTATAAAATAGGCCAGATGTCCTTCAATTGTACTAACCACATAATCTCGTTCTGCAGCAATCTCAGCAATAGTTTTGCCTGCTAAAAACAGTTCTAAAGAAACGTGTTTGGTATCTGTTTTTGTTTTCTCGGGAGAAATTGCCACTTCAATTGGCTGCCTTTTTATCTTTTTATTTTCACAAAAAGCATTAATATAGCTTAAAATCTCTTCGCCGTATTTACCAACTTTAACTGGCCCAAAACCTTTTATGTTTTCCAATTCTGTTAAAGTAGAGGGCAAAGCTTCAACTAATTTATCCAACACTTTCTGGTGAAATATAACATAAGCCGGTATTCCTTTCTCTTCAGCCAAGCGGTTTCGCCAATTGCGTAAAGCTGTATATAAATCCGGATAAGCCAGTTTTTCCAAATCAGATTCTGTTTGATTTTGTGACGAAGCCTGATTTTTCGCATCAACTGTAGTAAAATCAATATCCGCATTGGCTTTATTTTGCAGATAAGAAACTGCGTTGAAACCATTTGCTGCCGCTTGTTTCGTAACGTTAAATTTGATGGCGGCTTCCTTGTTTAAAGCATTAAATGCACCCTGCACAGTTTTTCGGATGGCTTTATTATCCGTTTCTATCACCATTTTTTTTAGGGGTAAAAGAAGCATTTGCTCTACTTTCAACGCAAAATAAGTGCTTGCTTTTTTGACGCGCTCCTGCAATTCTTCATAGTTTTCCGGAAGCTGCGGGTGCTGCAACAACTGGTTTAACTGCTGCTGAAACTTATCTGCAACGGCATAAATTTCTTTTTCGGCAACGGCTTTAAGTTCATGCAAGGTTTGTGCAAGGTTTCCGGCCAAAGTGTTGTCGTTTTCTTCTGCTGATTTAAGCAGGGAAAGATATTTAAATTTGATCAGCGTAAAGTCAAACAGCTCCCGCAGCAGCGTTTCCTGAAAAGTTTTTTTAGCATCCGCCAGGCTGTTTTCTGTTGGTGCATTGCGTTCATTTTCGCTGGTATAAGCAGCAATGGTTTGATCCGTAATTACGCTCCGGATAGTAAGCGGCGAACTCAATACCATACCTTCCAGCGTTTTGCACCGGCTTAAGGCCACATAAACCTGGCCGTGCGTAAACGATTTTTCAGCATCAATAATCGCCTTTTCAAACGTTAAACCCTGACTTTTATGAATGGTGATTGCCCAGGCCAGCCGCAGCGGATATTGCGTAAAACTGCCGATTACCGTTTCTTGTACTTCTTTTGTGGTGGTATTTAAAGCGTATTTTATATTCTGCCAAACCATTGGCCCAACGCCGATTTCATCTTCTTCTCCCGGACATTTTACATAAATTATTTCATCCACAATACGTTGCACCTTGCCAATTTTACCATTGTAAAAAAGCTTGTCGCGCGAGGTATCGTTCTTCACAAACATAACTTGTGCGCCAACTTTCAGTTCCAAGTTATCAACCGTTGGATAAGAAAACTCTGCAAATTCACCCTGGATGACCGCTTTAAATTGATGCTTTAGTTGTTCAATTTCTGTCAACTTTTGATCGTTTAATTGTTGCGCAGCAGAATTATGCGTAGTCAAGGTAATGTAACCTTCCTGCTCGTCCGGCTTAAAGCGGGGGATATACCGCCGGTTCAGATCATTCAAAACCTGCTCACTGATCCGGTTTTCGCGGATGCAATTTAAAAGGCCGATAAAAACAGTGTCTGATTGCCGGTAAATATGTTTCAGTTCAATGTTCACCAGCGGTGTTTCTTTTAAAGCTTTACTGCTAAAAAAATATAGCGTATCGTAATACGGTTTCAGCAAATCCCATTCTTCCTTTTTTGCCACGGGTGAAAGCTGGTGCAAATCACCGATCATCAGTAATTGCACACCGCCAAAAGGCTTGGAACGGTTTCGGTAACGGCGCAAAACCTCGTCCATAGCATCCAAAACATCGGCCCGGACCATGCTAATCTCATCGATCACCAATAAATCCAAACTTTGGATCAGGTTGATTTTCTCCCGGTTAAACTGCTTTTTAAACTGGTTATTTGCATTATCCTGCTGCGGAATATAAGGCCCAAAAGGTAGTTGAAACAGCGAATGAATGGTTACGCCGCCCGCATTGATTGCCGCCACACCCGTTGGCGCTACCACAGCCATCCTTTTGTGCAACGTGGTTTTAAGCTGATGCAAGAATGTGGTTTTTCCTGTCCCTGCTTTTCCCGTCAAAAAAACATTGCGGTTGGTATGCTGAACAAAATTATTGGCGAGATCGAGTTGCGGGTTTTGCTGCATAAAGCAATGATAAGAAAATTAGCATTCATTAGAAAATATATTTTATCGTTTAAAGAAACAACAGGCCAAAGTTTTGCTTTAAGCAATAGACAAGGTAGTTGCCAGCAACTCAGTGGATGTACTTCGTCATAAAAAAAAGCTGAAACGAAATATTCAGAGACATCCTTTTTTATACAAATTTAAAAAACAGCAAAGAAGCTGTTTTAAACCATTAATCTTTTTTAAGCAAAATTGATTCTATTTCAAAGCTGTAAGGCTGGTTTTGCCCGGTTGCTGATGGTCCGGTGCCAATGACTTCCAATTTATCAAACTGGTCAAGCTTAAAATTTCCTGCTGCTGCTTTAAACCAAAGCGGTAAAAACCCAGGGTATGGCCTGGGCAAAAGCAGGAAAGAATCGGGCAAAAAGTTACTTAATGGTATTTCTATATTCCGGAACTGCTGGTTGAGGGTTATAAAAGAAGCATTGGAAAAAGCATCTGCATTAATTAAACCGATCCTGATTTTTACCGGCTGCGTACTTGTAGTCCTGGCGCGGACAACAATTTTAGTAAAGGCCGAAAGTTCTGCAAGCCGTCCGCGCAGTTTATCTGCAACAAATAATTGCCAGCCAATGCTTTGTTTATCACCTAAATTTTGTGTTGATATTTTAAATGAAACCTGATCTGTTTTTTCTCCGGCAACCAATTCCGGCCCTTCTGTCCTGCTGTAAACCGGCGTATAAATATTGAGCTTTTCGTAATCCTTTTTAGCATTGAACAATTCGATAGCACTATCATCAGATGCTACAAAAACCGGCCAGCTTTCTTGGTGCGTATAATTCCAGGCAAAAGGATCACCAGCATAAGCTCCGGGAAAAGTAATATATCCGAGATTTGGCTTTTGAATGATGATCCGATAACTCAACAAACCTGGCGTAACTATTTCTGCAGGGATTTCTGCTTCATAATGCTCTGCCGCTTTTCTGCTCATAGTCAGCATTTTATACATGCCCGGCACTTTGTTGATTTGCAGCATTACTTTATCGGCAGAATCAACACCAACAATAGTCGCTTTCAAAATAAATGCTTTTCCGGCAGTTATTTCAGGCAAATCAGGATGAACCACAAAAGGCAGGTTGCTGAAAGGTTTTGGTGCGATAAATTCTCCCAAAGTAATATTTCCCATCCTGCTTTGTGCCGGCCAATGCTTCTTTTGCAACCCTTTTTTTAAGATCAAATAAGTACCGGGGCGAATATTGAAAGTAGAATTTATAGTGCTAAAAGAAGCATTGTTGTTTGTATTGATACCTGCTACAGTAAATTCCTGACCCAAATCCGGCAGCATTAATTGCATCTGTTGGTTTTCCCAGTGGATCCTGGTCACTTCTTTTTGTAGAGATGGCTGTTCAAAAGGGTCACGGATGGAGATGGCATCCGGCATGACTTCCATCCGCCAAACCCCGTTTTCTAGCTTATCCAAAAAGTAAGCACTGGTGCCGTTATATTTCACAACCGGCGAACTGCCAACTCCTGCAATATGCTGTAAACCAGAAGAATTGACTGGTTTTGACAAAGTATTGTTGGAATAATAAAACGCATCTGTAGTATTCATCTCACTTAAATTTTGCTGATAACTTACCCGAAAAACTTCAAAATTAGTGTCTGCCGGAAAAGTACCGTAATCTTTTTCGGGCAACTGATGAAAAACTTTTGCAGCAATCAACAAGCTGACCGCTTTGGAAGGCGTGTAGGCCAGGTTTAAATAATGCGTTTGGTATTCGGTGTTGGCATAAGCGGTTGCCATCGGATCATAAGCAAATTGTGTTGCCCATTGAAAGCCTGCTTTCCTAAAACTCCTGGCCATTGCCGGATACATACATGATTGCAGCATATCGCCTGCATCAAACTCGTAAACAATTTTTGCTTTGGTTTTATATTCCGGGATGGTATCGAAAGGGATTGTATAGCGGTCAACATTAGGCAAAAAATTACCTTTTTGCTCATGCCCGGCCACCAAACCAACCGGGTACCACTGGAAACTTACACCGTCTATCGCTGATTTTGCAACGGCACCGGCATAAAACGGCGACTCGCTGATGTTGTAAAAAAGCGGCTTTTTCCAGCCCGCGCTTCTTGCTGCTGTAGCCAGCCGGTTTACATATTCGGTAACTTTAGGTTTCGGCCCGCTGTGTTTTGGTTCGTTGTTTAATTCCACAGCAAATATATCAGGGTCATGGCAATAGGATAACTTCGTGTAAGGGTTTACATGCTGCAAAAACTGCTTTAAATAATTTTCCTGCGCTTGTACCGCTTTTTCGTTTACCGTTACTTGTTCTTTATTGTAAATGCCGGAAAACCCTGCCGTATGTTTATCTTTCTCCGGATAACCGTTTCCCCAAAAAGCAAGCGGCGTAAACAGTATTTTGATATGCCGTTTTTCAAGCTGGTTAAGCAAATAATCAAACAATCTTAAATGCTCATTTTGAAGCAGGTTTCCAACAGAATCAGTAATCTCTGTATCCCAGACATGTACCCGGAAAGCATCAATCCCCCATCCTGGATAAATGATAAACGTCCTCATCAATTGCTTTTTCCAGATCAATACCTAATGCTTTTTGCGAACGATAGCCATAAGCAAAAGGAACAGTATAATTGACCCCAAAAAAATAGGCTTTCTGATGATTGGACGAATACCGGATGATGCCTTTTTTATCGATATAAATAAAGTTCTTTTGCTGGGGTTTTCCGGTTTGTGCCTGAGCTTGAAAACCTAGTACCGACCATAAAAAAAGACCGATAAAAAGAGCTTTATAATTAACTTTCATGTTCTACTGACAAAATTACTGTTAATGCCCAACATAAAATTTGCGCTGATCGTTCTTGATGATGCTTTTGGCAGCACGACCGCTGATGTTTACGCCGTTGATGTTGGCGGCAGTAGTTTTTGCAGGCACAGTTAGTGCAGCAATACGGAGACTGAACCGGTTTTTAAAAATCAAGCTAAAATATTTTTGGTAGAAATTTATCGGTGCAATACTTCTTTTATGGGATAAAAATTGAGGGATAATTAGAGATAGGCAGTATAATTGATCTGTCTATCTCTAATTACTTTTACAAAGCAAGAAAAGTGTTTTAATACTTCCTACTGCTTCAACAAGGTGTTGCTGTACACGTGATACTCACCTGGAGCCAATGTTATGGGATAAGGGGTGGCAGCTACATTGATGCTGGTGCCACTAATATTATCATACCAGGTACCGGTAGATGGAAAAGTGATGCCGCCTGTTTGTGGCACGACATCAAAATTGCCAACCACTTCTACATTTGTGCCATCGCTACCGTTTAATTGGATTGTTTTAATTGCAGCATTTAGGCTGTATTTAAAGTTAGTAGTTGTGAAAACCGCATTTTTGATTTTCATTTTGATCAATTGCGAGTAAGTATTGTACAAATGTTTCCGGTTCACATCACTGGTATAATTCCACAATATTGGTTTATCTCCAGTCCTGCCGTTTTGATCGATGGAAATATCATAACCAAGTTCTCCAAATTGCCACAACATTTTAGGGCCGGGGGCTGATAAGAGAAATGCTGCAGCCAGCTCTTCGCGTTTTAAACCGGTTGCTAAACTTTTAATGTTGTAGCTTCCCAAACTGTTTCCGTATTGTTCATTTTTGAATTGTAACCGCTCTTCGTCATGGCTTTCAAAATAACCTACTAAATTGTAAGGCATTGTAAAGGTATGTGTGTCATAAAATAATCTGGAAAGATCCCACGAGCCACCGGCATTATTGTAACTCATTGTAGCCTGGTTAGCATTAAAGTTTAAATTATTCCACATAATCATGCCTTGGTTTGCCAATTCTGTTTCTTCCTGATCTGCTGCAAAATATTCTAATATCACATAAAGATTGGGGTCGATGCTTTTGATATAATTATTATAATCTTTCCAGATGGCAACCCGGCTGGCATCGTAAGCATCCCACGCGCTTACATCAGTACCAGAATTTTTTTGTGTAAAACCTTTTGCCAAATCAAACCGAAACCCATCAATCTTATATTCCTGCATCCAGAATTTGACAACATTTTTTACAAAGTATTTGGTAGCGGCACTTTCATGGTTAAAATCGTACCCAACACTATAAGGGTGCGTTGCATCAATATTAAACCACGGACTATTGCTGGCCGGCTTGTTAGTTGCTGTATTAAAATAAAGCTGCACCATAGGCGATTGGCCAAAGGAATGATTGAGCACCATATCCTGTATCACGGCTATACCGCGCGAATGACATTCATCAATAAAAGCTTTTAAGGCATTTTTGGTACCGTAATATTTATCGGGCGCAAAATAAAACGACGGATTGTATCCCCAGGAATCATTGCCTTCAAATTCATTAAAAGGCATCAGTTCAATTGCGTTTACACCTAAATTAGAAAGATAGCTTAATGTGTCTTTAAGCGTTTGATAATTATGTGCCTGGATAAAATCGCGGACATGCAACTCATAAATAACAAGCTTACTTTTATCCGGCCTGACGAAAGAAGTATTTTTCCAGCTGTAGGCCACCGGATTAGCTTGCATTGTGCTTACATTACCAGTTGTTTTTCCGGTTGGATAAGCAGGCAGATTCGGATAAGTATCCGCAGATATATATTTATCGTTATCAGGGTCTAACACCAATTCCGTGTATGGATCAGCTATTTTAATGGAGTTATCTACATAATATTGATAGGAATATAATTTAGATGCGTCCAAATTATCAATCTGAACCCACCAACGTGTGCCGTCACTGGTTTTTGTCATGGCTGTAGGCTGCCAGTTATTAAACTCGCCAATCACACTTACCGAAGTTTTACCAGGTGCATACAAGTTAAAAATAGCCGATTTCCCGGAGTTGATAAAAGTTACACCATCACCTGCCCCGGAAGGGATAGTTGTACTGGTTGTAGTGGTAGTTGTTCCGGTATTATTAGGTTCTGCTTGTTTCTTACATGCGGCTAAACCAATGGCCAGGCTACCAAGCAGCAGCAAACGAAGATTCCATTTCATAATTATTAAATGTTATGCAAGTTTATAAAGTAAAAAACCTAAGACAATTCGTATCAAGCAAAAGCCTGATGCTATTAAATTTAAAACAGATCAGTTATAAAATCCCCAACTGAGATATGTTATTGCTTTACAAGGGTATAAGTAGCAGTTGCAGAAGGAGCTGTACCAATTGCACTAAGCGGAATGGCAAATGAAACTTTATAATTGCCTGCAGCAGCCACATTAATGTTTGCCCCGTTTGCACTTGTTGCATCTTTACCATTCGCAGGAGAAACATCTCCCCAGGCAAATGTCCAATCATGGTTTTGCCTGATCTTAAATGCGCCTGCAGTCATCGCTATCGTACCTGTCCAGCCAGTGCTGCCATCATTTACATATTTCGTTAAATCAACATCTGTACTAAAATTTCCGCCTGCTGTGGTAGAACCTATAATGCTATAAGTATTTGCCAATGCAAACGAAATCGTGTTGGTGTTTAAATTGAGGGTGATGATATACTGGCCTGGTGTTGATGGCGCAAACAAATTGTTACTGGCATTGTAAGCTACCGTAGTGCTGGTAGAACCTGTAGCATTATTAGTGGCATATTTGTTATTAAAGTTTTTTGCCGGTAGTATTAAAAACTGGGTTTTGCCGGCAGGGAAATTAATAATGCCTGTATAAATGCCATTACTGGTTGCCGATAATAAACTATCGGGAGAGGATGTACTGTAACCTTGGAACTCTCCCACCACATATAGCCATGATGTTAGGTAAAACGGCGTGGCGGTAATGGTAACTACGTTTGAGTAAACCGGGGCTACATTGCCGGAAATAGAATGCACAATGCGTGCCTGAACCTGTGATGCAACGCCGCCTATAAGACCAAGTTTCAGTAGCAAAGCATCAAAATCAGTAGTTGAATATCCCTGCGTAAGAACGTTTGTTCCCAGGGTAACTGATGTTGGGTTTGCCCAGTTGTCGCCAGGTTTATCAATTTGCAGGGTATTGGTAATCGCGGCACTGTAACCGTAATCAGGTTTGGTAAAGTTAAATTTTATAACTTTTGTAGTATCAGTTAAGTTTGCCCTTTGTAATACCAGGGTTGAGGATGAAGCAGTAAGCGTACCTGCTTTTCCGCCGTTGCTGGTTACCAATGCCCCGTCTTTTTTACAGGATTGCAGCAATAAGGCAATTGCACCAATTGCCAGGAATTTTGCTAAAGTTTTTTTCATTTTTAATTGATTCAATATAAATGAGGGCCTGTTTAATTTCTTATTCAGTTTGGTATCGATACTTCTTTTATCACCCAAAAAACAGTAAGCGTGATGCTTCTTTTATCAGTATAAAATCACATTCAAAATCACCTGGCCAAAAGAAGTATTTAAGTTTACCTGATCAAAATTAAACAGGCTCATTATTTTTTAATATCCGGTGTTTTGTTTTAAGTTAGAATTAACGCCAAGGTCAGAAGTTGGCAACGGATAAATAGTGCGATAAGAAGCAACGGAAGTTCCGCCTTTAACGCCACCTTTGTACGGCCATAAATAAGTGCCTTCTACAAATCTGCCATAACGAATTAAATCCGTCCGGCGGAAACCTTCCCAGAACAATTCCCTTGCTCTTTCATTCAATATAAAATCAGTAGTTAAATCTGTTGTTGCAATGTTGCCGCTGGTACTGCCGCTGTAAGCACGGGTGCGTATTTTGTTCATGTAAGTTAAAGCAGTTGCTGCATCCCCTCCTGTACCGCCGCGCAATACAGATTCAGCATAAATAAAATACATTTCAGGCAAGCGGAAAATTGGCATATCTACATCAGAATAACTAATGTTTGAACCTGCTGCACCTGTGCTGGTAACATTCCTGAATTTCGTAACTGCAAATCCATCAGTAAAAGAAGTAACATCATTTATGATCAGATTTTGTCCGCTGGTATAAAACTCTGCACGTTTATCCGGGTTTCCATTGTTTGGAAAAGAAGTTGCAATGTTATCTGGAAAAAGCTTAACCAGATTACTGGTAGTTCTGATACCAGCCCAGCCGCCGCTAATGCCAAAAGATGAAGATGGCGTCGAACCGCCAACAGGAGCATGGGTCATAAATGTGGTTCCGCCATAGCTTTGAGTATTATTGCCGTCGTAGTTGATAGTCAAAATAAACTCACTGGTATTGTTGTTATTATCAGCCAGCATTAGGTTATCGTAGTTACCAATCAACGTATAACCTGCATTGATAACTTTTTGCGAGTAGGTGATGGCATCTGTATAACGTGTTGTGCCTGTATAAACGCCCGCATTCAGATAGATACGTGCTAATAATGCCCAGTCTGCTGCCTGGTCTGCCCGGCCGTATTCATTTTGTTTTGGTGCTACCAAACTGCCGTCAATCGCTTTCAGTTCAGTTTCGATGTAAGCAAAAAGTGTTTTTCTGTCTATTTGCGGCGGAGTAGTTGTACCAATCGGATCAGCTTCTGTTGCAAATGGCGGATTGGCATACAAATCCATCAAGACAGCATATTGGTAAGCCCTTAAAAAACGTGCTTCGGCCCGATAATAACGAATATTGGTTGCATCTGTACCGGTAATACCGCGGCTGCTAAGGTTATCGTCAGATGATTGACGGATAAACTCGTTACAAAGTGTAATTTGATAAGTACAACGATAGTATAATCCCTGGAGGAAAAGATTGGAAGATGACCAGCTCATGTTGTGAAAATCCGGCAAACCGGCATCGCCCCAACCCACAACTGCTTCATCAGTAGGCAATTCCTGTGCTTCTCAGTATAAGCGGAAAAAATCAGATGTACCTTCATCAATTCCTGCAATGTCTCTGCTTCCTGCGGGGCCATTGTTTCCGGTTAAAGCATAAGCAGCATAAACCTTGGCCAAAGCCTGTTTGTACCCGGCCGGTGTAGAATACACTGCTGTAGACGTTACCTGATCATTAGGTGTAAGGATGAGGTTTTTTTTACAGGATAACAGTGTTGTTCCGGCGAACAAACCTGTTATCAGTAACATTTTTATGGGGTTTCTTTTCATTTTGATTTATTTTATTGCAGAAGCTTATCTAAAATTTATTCGATATATTTTCTATGCTTCTTTTACAACATAAAAATTGAGTTATATAATTTTGACTTATTTAGCGTAATGCAAACACCAATTTTTATAAGGTAAAAGAAGCATTAGCATTCTTCTGATAGATAGTTAAAAAGACACAAATTATATTCTATGATTATAAGGCCAGGTTTAAGCCCAAAACATAAGTTCTTGGCCTCGGGTAAAAGTTATTGTCAATTCCGCTTGGGATTTCAGGGTCAACGCCTTTATAATTGGTGATGACAAATACGTTTTGCACGTTAAAAGAGATTCCTAAGTTTCCGGAATTTGGAAATACTTTTCCAAAGTTATAACCAATGTGCATATTGTCCATCCTCAGGAAAGACGCATTTTCCAACCAGTAATCCGATAACACCTGTTTATCACTGTTGCCGATAAGGCCGCTTTCCAAAACAGTTGATGAACCATTATGAAGGATATTAATCGGATCAAGAAAATTACGCTGAACACCAGTGCTGGAAGCAACGTTGTTATACACATAATTGCCCAAATTTGCCCTAGCTACCAAACCGGCACTCCACTTTTTGTACACCACATCTGTGCTGAAACCGAAGTATTCTTTAGGATCCGGGCTTTTGCTGATATACAAGTCATTTTGATTGATTATCCCGTCTCCGTTTCTATCTACAAAAACGCCGTCAAGCGGCTTTCTGTTGGTGCCATATACCTGCTGATAGGTGTAAAATGAGTATTTGGAATAGCCAACAGAATTAATTTGGATAGTGTTTCCTGTACCGCCGGAAATTCCACCCGTTAATAATCCTGATGAACTGCCAGTACCGGCCAGTGTTAAATTAGTGATCTTATTTTTGTTATAGGTAACGTTAAAACCGGCAGTCCAGTTAAGGTCTTTACTTTTAATAATTTGTGCATTAACATTTAATTCAATTCCCTGGTCGCGCATGTTGCCAACGTTTCCAACAATCTGGTTAGTAAAATTGGTTAAAGCAGGCTGGCTGACCAGTGCAAGCAGGTTTTTGGTTTTCCTGGAATAAAAATCAATACTACCGGTGATGCGGTCATCCAGAAAACCGAAATCAAAAGCAGCATTGCTGGTAGCAGTTGTTTCCCAGGTTCTGCCGGGATAATAACCGCCCGGACGGTATAAAGAATAATAAGTGCTTCCAAACTGATAACGGGCTGTAGCAGTACTCAAACTATAATTAGATAAGTATTCATAATTGCCAATACCTTCCTGATTACCGGTAACACCATAACCCAAACGCAGCTTCAAACTGGAAAGCGTTCTGTTGTCTTTCAGGAAATCTTCATCATGGATCCTCCAGGCAAATGCACCGGATGGGAACACGCCGCTCCGATCGCCAGGCGCAAAACGGGTAGAATAATCATTACGGATCGTACCGGTAAGTATATATTTGTTATTGTACACATAATTTACCCTGGCATATATTGAAGTTAATTCATACTCAGCAATGTCATTATAATAAGTTGGCACTGAATTAGGGTTTATCGTCCCATCCGAAAAATAGGATGAATAGTTATAATTATTGGTACTAAATTTTTGATCAGAATAGCCGGCTACCGCATCAATCCGACTGTTGATGGCTTTGATTTCTTTGTTATAGCTCAAAAATCCTTCAAAAAGCTTATTACCGTTGGTTTGCTTATATTGATGATTGTAACCGCTGTAAAAAATACCGTTTGAGGAGTAGGAATCTAAATTTGAAGCAGCATATCCGGGGATTGATTGTGATCCTGTACCTCTTGAGCCATCATAAGAAATGTTGATATTGGCGTGCAGATCAGGGAAAAAATGAAGTTTATAATCTAAAGCCAAACTGGCAATAGTCCTGTAAACTGTACTGGTGTTTCTGTTTTGAAGTAGCAAGCCCAAGGGGTTTAATGGCGCTAAAGATTTTAAGCCCGATGGCGTATTGTTGGCATCAGTATATTCGTAATAACCACCATATAAGCTATTATTACCTGAATAAACAGGAACCGTAGGATTAAAACTTGCAGCAGAACCGATGGCACCTTCATTTGCAAAACGTTGATTTACATCAGCCCCTTTTACATTAAAATTGATTTTAAGGTGATCTGTAAATAGTGTCGGGCTGAGGTTGATAGCCGTGGTATATCTTTCTAAAGAAGAAGTTTTTAAAATACCGTTTTGGTTAGTATAGCCAACCGAAACACGATAAGGCAGTTTGCCTGCTGACCCGGAAACACTCAGGTTATTATCAGTGCTGTAAGCAGTTTGATAAATCTGCTTCTGCCAGTCAGTATTGGCAGTTCCTAACAGGGCTTTGTATTTTCCGTTAGATGTAGCGGCAGTATCATTTGCATTAATATAATTGCGAAACTGACTTGCCGAAAGTACAGGTGCTTCTTTTGGCAGTTTAGCTACAGAAAATTGTGTACTGAAATTAAACTACTATCGGCTGAAGGCCGATAGATTTGTTATCGACTGAAGTCGACTTTAAGCTTATTCACTAATTGTAAAGTCTTCGTCTTTTGGATCTTCATCCTGGTTTTTTATATATTCCAGTACCACTTCATCCGTTATATTACCAGAAGTGGCCACAAAATATCCTCTTCCCCATAGGTGCCTTCCCCAAAACATCCTTGATAACTGCTTGTCCTCCTGTAACAACTTATAGGAACTTTTCCCTTTTAGGTATTGCACTAATTTGCTTATTGCCAAATGTGGCGGAACCGATACAAACAAATGTACATGGTCTTTGCTGACATGCCCTTTCAATATTTCCACATCATGCCCTTTGCATATTTGACGTACCAGTTCCCGAACCCGCTCCCCCACCAATCCGATCATTACAGGCTTTCTATATTTTGTTATCCATACTACATGATATTTACAATCGTACGTCGTATGAGAGGTCTTCCGATAGTTTTGCACATCCCAAAGATATTAAACTAAAGTCTTCGCCTAAAGGCGAGGGATTTTCCCCCTGAAACTGACATTAATCTGTGGTTTACCGCTTTGTCCTTTTTTGGTAGTGATAATAATTACACCGTTAGACGCCCGGTTACCATAAATTGCCGCAGCAGAAGCATCTTTTAGGATAGAAAACGACTCAATATCATTCGGATTGATTAAACTCAAAGGGTTTGCCGCACCCGAAATACCAGTAGGGCTTAACGGCACACCATCTATTACAATCAAAGGATCATTGCTTCCGTTAATTGACGCACCGCCACGAATACGGATTTGGCTTCCTGCGCCCGGAGCACCGCTGTTAGATATAACGGATACACCGGCTACTTTACCTGCTATTAGTTGTTCGGGTGTAGTAATTTGGCCTTTTTGAAAGTCCCTTGAAGTTACCGTAGCAATTGATCCTGATAAATCTTTTTTCCTTTCGGAACCATAACCGATAACAACCACTTCATTTAAAGATTGTGCTGAAGAAGCCATTTGAAAATCGGCAGTAATGTTTCCACTACCGCTAACTGTTACTGTTTTTTTAATGGCATTGTAGCCTACAAATTGCGCAGTTATGGTAACCGTGCCGGCTTTTACACCGTTTATTTTGTAATTGCCGTCCAAATCGGTAGTAGAACCCAAGGTAGTGCCGTCAACAGTTACACTGGCCCCGGGCAAAGACAGCCTTTTTTCATCTACTATTCTGCCCGAAATACTTCCGGTCTAAGCAAAAGCCCAAGCAGAAAGCATTAAAAAAGCACTTAAAAATACATACTTTTTAAAATAAATTTTTCTCATTGATTCATAATTTATACAGCTAAAAGAAGTATTGATGTTCAATATGAACTTGCTTGACTGTAGTTATAATTGGTTTATAATTCTTGGTTTAAAAGGTTTCTTTCAGGATTTGGGCTTGCTTGATTACAAGCTTGTTTTTTATTTGATAAAAGAAGCATCAAAGCACTTCAATATTTGTTTAAGTTGGATATGGCATAGACATCTTTGTTATGTTTATTAATTTTTGAAAAACATTTTGTATTTCATAATCCCGCAGATACGCGTCTTTGGCCAGTACAATTGCTATGACCGGTTTTTGGAATAACATGAAGGATTACTATTCGGTTTAAAACTGCTGTAACAAGAAAAACTCCTGTAAAAACAGCAATTGGTTTTTATTTAATGTTAACCTGTTTATCGAACTGGCTTTTTTATAATTGGTTTATCAAATGAAGAAACAGCTTTTGTTTGCTAATGATTGCACAAATCCAGCCTTCAATTTAATCTGAACAAAGAAAAGCACTATTAAACTTATTTACCGAGGTTTAAAACTTGTTTAAAAAAAATATCAATAGTTTTAATTCTAACTACTTGAAATTCACTTACTTTTGCTTTCGTATCCCTTTAAAAATTTAAAGCTTCAATCCTGAAAATAACCCTTGATTATATTTTTATTACTGCTGAGGTGTGAGATTTATATCTTTTTCATCCTGAATAAACAATACAGAAACTGCTGCGCAGAACATAAAAATACCGGCAAGCACAAGCGCATAAATAGCCTGCCCGCCAAAAACATCTTTCACAATTAACCCACCAAACAAACCATTGATTATTTGTGGCAACGTGATAAAAAAGTTGAAAATCCCCATATATACACCTATTTTTTGAGCAGGGATAGAGCCGGATAAAATAGCATAAGGCATTGCCAAAATACTTCCCCAGGCCAGGCCAATGCCAATCATAGAAATAATAAGCAGTTTAGGGTCCTGAATAAAAAAGATAGACAGCAAACCTGCGCCGCCTGCAATCAAAGAGAAAGCATGTGTTATTTTTCGGCTGGTCATCCGTGCAATAGCCGGAAGAAACAGCGCATATATTGCCGAAACACCATTATAAATGCCAAATAAAATGCCCACCCAATTGCCGGCATCAGCAAATTTAACGGATGAAGTATCACTTGGGGCTACGTGATAAATATGTTGTGCAATGGCAGGTGCCGAAAAAACCCACATGGAAAACAAGGCGAACCAGGAAAAAAACTGAACCAATCCAAGCTGGCGCATGGTTTGCGGCATGTTTGCAAAATCCTTAAAAATGGTTAAAAGGCCACCCGGTTCTTCCTTTGGCTCTTCGGCATGAAAAGCGGCATATTCTTCCGGCGGATATTCTTTGGTTGTGAATATCGTCCAAAGTAAACTGCCGATTAAAACAGCCGCACCTGTATAAAAAGAAAAAAGAACGTTGTTTGGAATATGGTTCTGGTCTGCTGTTTTAGAAATGCCGAAATATTCTGAAAAAATATAAGGCAGCCATGAACCTGCCACCGCACCTATACCAATTAAAAAAGTTTGTACCGAAAAACCCAGGCCGCGCTGGCTATCAGGCAGATTGTCTGCAATCAAAGCCCGGAAAGGTTCCATTGCCACGTTAAAAGAGGCGTCCATAATCATCAGCATGCCGGCCCCTACCAAAATCGGCGGTAAAATAAATGCCATAAAAGAAGCATTGGGCAAAAAAATCAAAGCTAATGCTGCCAGTAAACCGCCGGTCAAGAAGTAGGGTTTGCGGCGGCCTAACCTTGTCCAGGTCTGGTCGCTATAATGCCCGATGATCGGTTGTACGATCATCCCCGTTAAAGGTGCGGCCAGCCAAAAAAGTGATAAATGTTCTACATCGGCACCAAAGGTTTGTAAAATGCGGGAAGCATTGCCATTTTGCAGGGCAAAGCCAAATTGGATTCCTAAAAACCCAAAGTTCATGTTCAAAATTTGCCAAAAGCTTAATCTTGGCCGTGTTAAAACTTTTCTCATCAGCGTTTAAATAATTGGTAGGTTCAGGTAAAAATTCGGGTTGCCTTCTTACTTCAACTCGAATATCGTAACGGATTTGGCAGGCAAACTCAGGTTAGCAATAGTATTTAACTGTTCGCCCGTCATCACATTTACAGCTTTCGTAAAGGTTGCAGTCCGTTCCGAAAAACGATCTGTAGCAACAGTAACCGACTTTTCATCAGCATTATAAGCAATCAAAATTGTGTTTTTCTGATCATACCGAAAATACACATAAATATTATTTTGCGGAATATACTGCATCAGCTTTCCAGTTTGCAAAGCGGTTGTATTTTTACGATAGTTGGCCAGTTTCTGCACGTAGTCAAAAGCTTCGTTTTCTTTTTCGGTACGGCCTGCTGCCGTAAATTTATTCACCTTATCACCATGCCATCCGCCGGGAAAATCCAAGCGGACCAAACCATCGGGATTGGAATAATTTTTCATCAGGATTTCATCACCATAATACAGCTGCGGAATGCCGCGCATGGTTAACAAAAGTGCCATGCCTGCTTTGTATTTGTTAAAGTCTTCTCCTACGACAGAGTAAAACCGGCTCATGTCATGGTTATCCAGAAAAATTACGTTTCGCGTTGCATCCTGATACATAAAATCTTGTGCCAGAACTGAATACAAACGGTTTACGCCATCCGTCCAGCCGGGTTTTCCGTTCAATGCTTCGTTTATGGCCTCTTTTATTTGCCCGTCTGTAATACCAGGAAGTTGCGTATCAAAACCGCGGTTTACCGTATTTCCCTGTGTAAAATAAGCCTGGTTGGCAACAGACCACACCAGCGTTTCACCATAAATAGAGAAATGAGGGAACTCAGCTTTAACCTTTTTCGCCCAGTCAGCCATGTAAGCAGCATCATTGTAAGGATAAGTATCCAGCCGAAAACCATCCAAACCTGCATATTCCACCCACCAGATATGATTTTGGGTGAGGTAATTTTGCACGTAAGGATTGTTTTCGTTCAGGTCGGCCATACTGTGATCAAACCAGCCATCCAACATGGTTTTTTTATCGATAAAAGAAGCATGAGGGTCCATCACGGCAGCGTCCCGAAAGTTGGAGTTGGTATATTTTGGCCATTGGTGCACCCAACTTTTCATCGGCATGTCTTTAATCAACCAAGATTCTGTGCCAATATGATTGTGGACTAAGTCTTTAATCACTTTCAATCCCATCGAGTGGCATTTTTCTACATAAGCTTTGTACAATTCATTCGTTCCAAAACGCGGGTCAATTTTATAATAATCAGTAACGGCATAACCATGATAAGAAGCATGCGGCTGATTGTCTTCAATCTCAGGTGTCATCCAAATAGTTGTCACACCTAAATTTTTTAAATAATCCAGATGATCCATCAAACCTTGGATATCGCCGCCGTGGCGGGAATAGATAGAATCGCGGTTCAAACCTGTCTCCTCCAAACTTTTAACCACATCATTGTTAAGATCACCATTGGAAAACCGGTCAGGCATCAACAGGTAAATCAAATCTTTATTGGTAACGCCCTGTGCCCGGTTTGCGGAAAAATTACGTGCTTTCAGTTCATATTTGTATTGCAAATCAGTTTTTCCGGAAGATGAAAAAATGATTTGAAAACTACCAGGTTTAGCTGAAGGGGAAATTTCCAGGTCAACAAACAGATAGTTCGGGTTTTCCACCTGATGAACCTGTATCAGTTTCACACCCGGATAATTCAACTTTACTTTACATGATGTAATGTTATCTCCGTGGATCAGAAGCTGCAGTTTTGGGTTTTTCATTCCAACCCACCAAAAAGCCGGCTCTACCCTGGAAATTTCCGCAGCTTTTATTTGTGTTATTGCTAATAAAAGCGTGATAAAGAATATGATTTTTTTCATTGACAGGAGTTGACTCAGCTTTAAGTTATTGCATTTTGTATAAAATACTGGCTGTTGTAGCGGCCAAGATAATTGTAGGGTTATTCATTTTTTGAATGCCTTTTTCGTCAATTTTATCGCCGTTGCCAACTAATATCCAATCGCCAGGAGGCAGGCTAATGGTTTTATCCTCCCGGTTACCATTTAAAAGTACCAGAATATCTTTCCACTGATCGCCATTGGCATGATCGGTCAATGAATATTCAATCAGGTTAGGATCGGGTGTTTCTGTAAACTTTAAATGCTGTTGGATCATGGCTGTAGATGGCATCCGGAATGCAGGATGGTTTTTTCTCAAAGCAATCAATGCTTGATAGTAATCAAAAACAGTTTTATAAGTTGTTTTTCTGCTCCAATCCAACTCATTGATAGCATCAGGCGAGTTGTAAGAATTGGCAACACCTTGTTTAGTACGCAGCATTTCGGCACCGGCATGTAAAAAAGCAACACCCTGAGAAGTTAGTACAACGGCATTACTCAGTTTATCCATTTTAATCAAATCCTTTTCTGAAGCATCAGGATTAGCAATTTTTAACCGGTCAAACAAAGTATTGTCATCGTGGCAGGAAACATAATTAATCGTTTGGTAAGGCTCCTTTGCCCAGGGAGCTTTTGAATAATTGACGGCTTGGTAATTAATTTGCGGATGCGGGGCAGAAGCAGCAATACCAAACTTTACGCTTTCGGCCAGGCCGGTTGCCCCGCTCACAAAGCCTTTTGCTTTTACATCGCTAAACCCTCCTTTTAAACCGTCGCGCAAATCATCACTAAAAGCAGCTATTTCTTTTAGCTTGATTGTATTTTTCTTAACGGCCCTCTGATCTTCCGGCAGCGGACTTGCACCCGCGGCCCATCCTTCTCCGTAAATAAAAATAGTTGGGTCAAATCCATGCAAAGAATCACTCAGGGCATTCATGGTTTCAATGTCGTGTATGCCCATTAAATCAAACCTGAAACCGTCCAAATGATATTCTTTTGCCCAATACATAACGGATTCAATCATGAATTTGCGCATCATAGCTTTTTCAGAAGCAGTTTCATTCCCGCAAGCTGTTCCGTTGGAGTAGCTGCCATCCGGGTTGTGCCTGTAAAAATAACCCGGTGCAAATTGGGTGAAATTGGAATTGTTGATGTTGCTGGTATGGTTATACACCACATCTAAAATTACCCTTAACCCTTTAGCATGCAGTGCTTGTACCATTTGCTTAAACTCCCTGATCCGAATATTGCCGTCGTAAGGATTAGTGGAATAGCTTCCCTCCGGAGCATTATAATTTTGCGGATCATAGCCCCAGTTATATTGGTTTAGTTTGGGTTTACTTTCATCAACAGAGTTAAAATCGAAAGAAGGCAGCAGATGCACATGCGTTACACCCAGATCTTTGATATGATCAAGCCCGGTTGATTCTCCGTCAGGGCTTTTAGTACCTGTTTCTGCTAACCCTAAAAATTTTCCTTTATGTTGTATGCCCGAATTTTTGCTGATGGACAGGTCGCGAATGTGAAGTTCGTAAATAATAATATCTGTGAAGTTTGTGAGCTTGGGCTTTTTGTCCTGCGCCCAATTTTTCGGGTTCGTAGCAGTTAAATCTACCACCATTCCTCTTTTGCCATTGATACCTACGGCTTTGGCATACATATCCGGTGCTTCAAGCAGCCATTTGTTGTTTTCATTTACCTGGAAAGTGTAGTATTGGTTTTTAATATTTTGGTTGATTACGGTTTCCCAAACGCCCTGGCCTGCTTTAGTTAAATTAACCGTTCGTATAGGGCTTCCTCCTTCTCCTGCTGCATATAACCGCAGTTTTACAGCAACCGCTTTAGGTGCCCAGACCTTGAATACTGTTTTTTGGGGCAAATAATTCACCCCTAAATCTTTCCCGCTATAAAAAGGGTAATCCTGAAAAGGATCAATTGTTACTACCGGCTTAAACGAAATAAGCGGCATCAACGCAAAAAGCAATAAAAAAGCTTTCAAGGGTTTCATTTTAATAATTAAAGTTATCCGAAATAGAAGTAAATTTTTGTCTAAGCTTTTTACAGGGACTGCAGTGGTTGATATGGTTTAAAAAAATCAGTAAAATAAAAACATTGGTCTAAATCCTTTCATAAATCGTATCCTTTAACAATTAGTTCAAATTGGTACTGCCTGCCAAAAAATCAATTCGTTTTTGTAACGGTTTACTGCGTTAAGATTGTATCAGGACCTGTGCTTCTCATTCAGCAGGAACTATAAAAATTTTGGCCAGGACAAATTAAGGCAGGTTATATCAGAATAACGATCAGTTCAATCAAGATTTTTAAAAATATTAATGTTTTAAAAGGTAAAGGTTTCTGTATTAGAAGATTATAAAAAATAAACCTTGAAAAAATTTAAAGGGTTTGAGCCGGTTTTATGTACATGTATTTTTAGATGCTTCTTTTATCGGCACAAAATTATAGGCATAAAAGAAGCACCGGATAATTCTGATAGAAAACCATGGAGGCCCCTAAAAGATTTTTAGATATTAATTGTTGGAAACTTCAACCGCTTTCTGTGTCTTCCTCTGATTTATAGTTGTTGTTTTTCCGGTTCTGTGTTTTTTTGGAAAGTTAAAATGTGGATAACTTTTAAACTCATTCTTAAAAAAATTTAAGTTTTCAACAAAATAATTAATTGCAGAAACAAGCTTTACCTTGGTTTTGTAATAAGATAATCTGTTTGTATTTTGAAGCTGAGCAGGTAATTACAGGCTTCGATTTTTTATAAATGTTTTTTAACCGCATGTATTATGGAATTTTTAGTCAAATCTTTTGAAGCTAAAAAAGATCATCATTTAGCTGATGAATTAGTATTTTCTAAAGAACAAATCTTACGTACCATTGGCCGTGATTTTAACAAATCAGTAGCAAATATTGTAGGCTTGGTTTCTATGTTGGAAGACGGGGTTTCTGACCAGGATTTTGAGATCATCCGTAGTTATTTATCAAAAGAAGCAACAAACCTGCACGTGATGGTAAAAAGTATTTGCAGTTGATCCGATTGTAATTTTTATATTGATACTGTTTTTATCTGCCTAAAATTGTATCAGCCAACCCTGAAAGTTTTGCCCGGATTGTTTTTCACTTGAATTATACCGGAACTTATTTTGCAGAAACCCATTCTTCCATTTTGTCTATCTGCAACCCTATTTCTTTGATTTGAGAATCGTGCAGCCATTGTTCTTTTTTACAAACCCATCCTGATCTACTTCTGCACAATACGATGCCAAGCAATACCGTTTGTCCTGTAAACCAGTAAGTTTCACAGTCCTCTTTCTTTACGGTGCCGTAAATCTTTCCAAGAGTCGGACTTGTAAAATATGCTTCCATTATGTTTTTATAGCTTTACTGAGTGTCCGATACCATTATCTGCAATTACATCCGCCCACTTGCTTTTATAGTCAAATTAAGACGAATTTGCACCGAATGCTTCTTTTATCACTTGTTTTTCAGCATTGCTTAGTGTTGATACCGAATGTAATCGGATATCATTTTAAAAGTGCAGAACAGGATTGTATATCCTCTTCTGCACTTAATGACTTGTGTCCACAGTTCAACTAATCGTTCTATTTCACCACGATCAGTTTTTTGGTCAGCATTGTTTTTCCGCTGATAAGATGGATGATGTAAACACCGTTTTGAAGCGTACTAACATTCAATGCAAAAACTTTTTTCGTGTTTGCTTCGGTTACATCATCAAACAACCGGCTGATCAACTGGCCTTTTGTATTGTACATTACAACGGTAGTTTGCCCTGCTTCCGGCAAAGCAAATTCTATATTCGTTTGCCCGGCAGCGGGGTTTGGATAAATAAACAAACCAGTTTTAACAGTTTCTGAAATAAGTCCGGGCGGCGTAATGGCCAACGGTGCCACACTGCCCGTGCTGCCGGAACCGAAAGCTTTCAACTGCGCATTATAAGGAGAAAGGTATTTTCCGGGCAGCGGGCTTTCCACGTTTCCGTTTGGCAGTTGCCATTGCACCGACAAATTATCTCCGCCGCCGCCTTCTTTCTGTATGGCTTCAACATAATATTTTTTGCCTGCCTGCAAAGTAACGGCTGCAGATTTCTGGGAAGCAAATTTAGCCCATTCCCGGTAATCCGTCCAGCTTAGCACGTTGGCAATCCTGACTTTATTGGCCGGGTTGTCATCGGTGGATAAGTACAGTTCTCCGGCATCGTCCGCAGCAAGCCAAAAAACGTAGCTGCCCGTTTGCGGTACGCAGATATAGCCGCGGATACGCGAGGCATAATTGTCGCCAATATTTGCCGGCCCTTCAAAAGAAGCAATCTGACTGCTTGAAGTTGGCGCGGTTTGAAAGGAAAAATCGGAAATATTATTTCCGGAAACATTGTCCCACTCCTCCCGCAAAATCGTTCCGGTAGCCGAACAGGTTACGGAAGCAGGCATCACCACAAAACTTTGGGATACTGTTTTTGCCATATTAAAAGAAGCATTGCCCGCTTGCGAAGCTGCTATGATTACGGTCCCTGCACCGGTGACCGTAACGGTACTGCCGGATAAAGTTGCCGGCCCGGAAACGACACTAAAACTTACCGCAAGCCCGGAAGAAGCCGTAGCTGACAACGCAAAAGGCGCATCACCATTCGTTTTGGAGGCCAGGGCTGCAAAAGTGATTGCTTGGCCTGCTGCTGGTGTAGCTGTAAAAGGCGACAAATGGATTCCGGCTATTGGCGTTTCCATCGTTCCGTCCGGCAGTTGCCATTGCACCGATAAGTTATCGCCGCCGCCGCCTTCTTTCTGCAAGCCTTCTATATAATATTTTTTGCCTGCCTGTAAAGTAATAGAAATTGATTTTTGAGAGGAGAATTTTCCAAATTCCCGATAGTTTGTCCAACTGTCCGTATTGGCAATCCGTGTTTTATTAGCCGGATTATCATCTGTAGAAAGCCACAATTCACCGGCATCATCGCTTGCAATCCAAAAAGTATAACTGCCGGTTTGGGGCGGAAAAATATAACCCCGGATCCGCGAACCGTAATTATCCGCTGCATCTTTTGGCCCTTCAAAAGAAGTGACCTGGCTGGTAGAAGTGGGTGTGTTTTTAACCGGAATATCTGCAATCGTGTTTCCGCTGGCGTTGTCCCATTCATCCCTTGTGATAGCACCTGTACCGGTTATAATTGTTGATGTAGCAGCAGTTGTATCTACATAAGGCGACAAGTGGCTGCCGGCAATTGGCGTTTCCATCGTTGCATCCGGCAGTTGCCATTGCACCGATAAGTTGTCGCCGCCTCCGCCTTCTTTTTGCAGTGCTTCTACATAATACTTCTGACCAGCCTGTAAAGTGATGGAAGCAGATTTTTGAGAGCTATATTTGCCCCATTCCCGGTAATTCGTCCAGCCATCAATATTGGCGATCCTGGCTTTATGGGCAGGTTGGTCATCTGTGGAAAGCCAAAGTTCCCCGGCATCATCAGTTGCAAGCCAAAAAATATAATTCCCAGTTTGGGGAGGGCAGATATAACCGCGGACACGTGAACCGTAATTATCTGCAATGTTTAAAGGACCTTCAAAAGAGGTTAGCTGACTGATTGAAGAAGGTTTAGTTTGAAGCGGGATATTGGAAATACTTGTTCCGCCAACATTGTCCCATTGCTCCCGCAGGATCGTTCCGGTAGCTGAACAGGTAGCATTATTAGCAGGAGCTGTTGTAGCGGTACTTGCCGTATTGCCAATGATGATAGCAGAACCAAAGGGTTGGATGGAGATGCTGTTTTGGTAGTTGTTGCCGTAAACATCGGTTCCGGGACTGTTAGTAGGGTAGGTTTTGGCAGATGTTGTGGGGTTATCTAAAAAGCTGATGTATTGGCTAGGGTCAACTGCCGTGGCTGTTACTGCTTCTACCCTGATATTGTCCAAATACAAGGCCGAAGGCTGTTCAGGAATGTCGAACACCAAGCTCGCATTGCCCTCGCTGGCCGTTGCGGCAAATAAATACTCTTTCTCCTGGCGGGCTGCGGTAATTGTTGAAGCCTTGCGCTCCGACAAATCACTATAGTTCCCTGCGCTCTGCCGAAGATAAGCGGTAATTGCCTTGCGGCTGTCCGCGCCCAGCATGCTGAACTTTAACCGGTACTGTTTTCCTGCCGTGACTGCCCCTATCCCGATGATTACCGAGGCATAGTTCGAGCTGTTCGTTACAGAAGAAAACGATACTTTCAGTGCCCCGCCGTCCAATGTGCCGCTGTCCCAGCCGGTAACTGCATTGCCTGCCGAAGCATAGGCATATAGCCCGCCTGCATTGCTGTCGAAAGTACCGTTTGTAAACTGGTTGCTGCCGCTTGCCTGGCTTACCGTATAGAAAGGGATTTGTCTGGGTGATTTCCCCGAGCTGCCGTCTTTGCCATATAACGCTTTCCAGCTATCCAAGCTGACGGCATTATAACTATATGCTCCGTTCACCTGCTGCAGCACTCCGATCACTAAATCATCATCTGTCGGCCTTGCATAATAATTGTTGTCAAATGTGCCGAAATTACCAATATCGTTGTCCTTCGTCTTATACTGTGCTGCCATCTGGCCGCTCTGTTTTGCAAGAAAGATATTGCCCGTAACGGTGTTGTTATATACCGGGCTGTTTGCTGCGATGTTATCATGCTCCATCAGCAACTGCACAGCATTGTTATAGACCGTGTTCTGTTTGATCGCAATATCATGCGCGTTATGGATGTAGATGCCGTTGGAAGCGCAGGTTGCGACCGTATTGCCTGTAAGCGTTACCTGCCCTGCATTGTCGTCTATATAAATACCATGGGCATACAAGTTCTCCGGGTGGTCTGTACCGCCACCGGCCCCTTTGCCGTTCAGCACGATGTTCCCCGTAACTACCCTGCCAGTGTTCACCGGCGCGTTCTGGCCGTTGTTCCAGGTGTAAATCCCGCCGCCATCGTCCTTCACCAGGGCAAAGTTGCTGATCACGTTGTTTCTGATCGTTACATTGTTGCCGCTGAAGTTGAGCGGGATATAACCTGTACTGTCTATCGTGTTGTTTGCAACGAGGTTGTTGTCCCCGCTCACCGTAATGGCTTCGTACGTGCCATCCCCTCCGTCGCCCATACCGGCATAGATACCCGTGCAACGTACTATGTTATTGCTTAAAACAGCGTTCGTACAGTTGTTCAGGCTACAGGCATTGTTATTTGTATAGGCAATCGTGGTATTTTGGATCCTTAGGCCATCTGTGTTCGTTGCCTCCGCTGCGTTCTTGCCCGAAAACAGGATTTCGCAATTACTGATCGAAATATTTTGTGAAGATCTGACCGCTATCGCGCTTACCGTAGCGCCAGTTAGCCGCAAGTGGTCAAATAACAAGTTGCCCTGGTTGTTTATTTGTACCAGTGTTTCGATCGCCCCTGCCCGGATTTGATAGCTGTCCGGGCTGCTGCCGCCCGTATAAATCCCCAGCCTGCTGCCTGCTGCCTTGTAGTACCACTCCCCTGCCTGGTCCAGTGTACCTGGGTGGTTCTGGATAAAGTAACCGTAGCCCTGTGAGGCTCCATAGCCCGAAGCAGGTTTGTAGTTGATCGTTGTGCCCGATTGCGAGCTAATCTCGTTGCGGTCCAATATCCACCTCGTCTTACGGATCACTACCTGACCGCCATTCCAATTCTGGCTCGCCAGCTTGCTGTCTGTGATCGAGGTGTTGCCGTTATAACTGTCATAATGCAAATAGCCTTGCTCTACCGCCGTGGCGTTTGGCCAGCGCCCTACCGCCTTTGCCACGCCGTTCATCGTTACCGTATTCATGTAAGGCAGACCTCCAGGAACAGTAGTTTCCCAAATCCCGCTGCCAGCACTCTGCCAGCCCGAAAGCGTTACAAAGCCTGTCAGCTCCGGTAGTGCACCCTGTCCGTAGGCCCCAAAAACTACCGGCTTGCCCGTGCTGCCCGAAACCGTTACCGACAGCAGCCCAAAAAACACATCCCCCCTTTTGAACAGCACCGAGTCGCCTGCCTGCAAGGACCCAACCATCTGGCCAACCCGCGACAGCGTCTTCCAGGGCGTGGCCATCCGCTGTGCCGCCGCCGCTGGCCGGCCGTCGTCACCTGTAGAAGACGATACGTAGTACGTCGCGGCAAAAACATTGGAATTATTCAGGTATAAAAACAGCAATAAAAATATCCTGACAGGATAAAGTAAGTAAAGGTTCTTCATGTAAAAATCCAGCTTAAGCAAAAGTGATAAATGTAAATCTTTTACAACACTAATTACATTTACGGCTAAAAATTAACACAGTTACAAAAAGAATTCAGGATTTTGGATAAATACCTTTAATATTTTTCTTTATTAAAACAAAAAAACAATATTATAAGTCCATGATTATCATATTGTTAACAAAAACAATAAAATATAAATTTAAAATAAGTATTTTTTCTATTACAATTAGCTAAAAATATTTTTTATAAAGAAAAAATCAATTTTTAGGCGATAAAAAAAGTACGGAGGGAAGTAAGAGCCTGTTTAAAATTTGTTCAATATATTTTCTATGCTTCTTTTATCACCTAAAAAATAGTAAGCATTTGGTTTTTGATTTATTTAAATTGATGCCAACACCAATTTTTATAGGGTAAAAGAAGCATTGGCATTTTTTTCTGGTATAAATTTAAACAGCTTCTAAGTAAATTAAATTTAAATCAGCAGGATACAAAAATATGATCCGGATATCTGATCTTCTTTATAGGATTCGATAGTTTTTTGCAATGCTTCTTTTAGCACCTAAAAAATCAGGAATGGCATGCAGCCATAAAAGTTATCCGATCAAGCGTTCAACCTTGGTGAGCATTGCGTGCATTTCAAAAGGTTTTTCCAAGAAATCATCTGCGCCAGCATCCAGGGCAGATTGCTTGACGTCGCGGCTTGCAGAAATCATCAATACGGGTATGTTTTTTGTACCAATGTTACTTTTTAACTGTCTGCAAATATCCCGGCCGTCATGCCCGGACATCCAAATATCCAGTAATATCAAATCGGTGTGGGACTGCGCTGCATCAGGTACAACCGTGCCGTCATGCGTAAACTCAACGTCGTAACCCATCATTTCAAGCATCATCGAAATAGAATCGACAATCCCCGCATCATCATCGGCAATCAATATTTTTTTGGAAGCAGCTTTCATTGCAGATAATCTTCATTCTTATCAAGCAGAACAACGTAATTTTGTTTCCTGCGGATAAGATAAAAAACAAATGCAGTTCACCATTACAGAACAACGGGCAATGAAAAACAGAAAGTAGAACCTTTGCCTTCTACAGAATTTACCCAAATTTTGCCGTTCAGGCGTTTTACAATCTCCGAAGAAATGTATAAACCTAAGCCCAAACCCGGAAAAGTGTGTTCTTTGCTTCCGCTGACCCGGTAAAACTGCTCAAATACCCTGTCTTTTTTATCCTGACTGATCCCAATGCCGAAGTCCTGAACACAAAGCTGTACCGAGGAACCCTTTTGCATGGTATGGATAATAATCTCATTGGCATCAGGGGAATATTTGATGGCGTTGGTAAGTAAATTGCTGATTACCTGGCTGATGCGTTCCATATCTCCAAAAATCATCCCTTTAAACTCAAGCTGTTTTTTGATGATGTGTTTGGAAGAAGTATGCTGCACATCTTCGATTATATCTTCCAACAACCGGTTAAAATCGATACTGGTTTCGTTAAACTGCATTTTGCCGGTATGGATTTTGGTCACATCCAACAGATCAGTAATCAAACTGCTCAGCCGGTTGACCTGTTTATCCAGCTTGCCAAGCATATCGGCTTTTTTAGTGTCGCCCTCCCGCCGGAACATCATTTCCAAAACCTGAGCATAAGCTTTGATACTGGTCACCGGCGTTTTCAGTTCGTGGCTGGCGATACCGAGAAAATCGTCTTTTTGCCGCTGCAACTGCTTTTGCTCGGTAATATCCACACAGGCACCGATAAAACCTTTAAAATTGTTTTCCTCATCAAACTGCGGGTTGCCGGTACAAACTACCCAGCGTTCCTGCCCATTGGTATGCACCACCCGGAAATGGCTTTCATGATACCGACGGTTTGTAAAATCATCCGTAAAAGAAGTATAAGCTTTTTTGAGATCGTCTTTGGATACAGCATCAAGCCAGCCTGTGCCCAAGTGTTTTTCCAACGGTTTTCCGGTCCATTTGATCCAGGTTTCGTTTACATAAGAAATATTGCCTGCTTTATCCGTGATCCATAAAGCTGTAGGCGATGCTGCCGTGATGCCACGGAAAAGTGCTTCCCTTTCCAACAGCTTTTTTCTGGCCTTTACCCTTTCTGTAACTTCGGCCGCAACTTCTAACACACCCGTAATTTTACCTTCTTCCAGCAGCGGGGAATAAGAAAAATCAAAATAAGCTTCTTCTTGTACCCCATTCCGCTGAATGTGGAACGGCAGATCATAGCCAAAATAAGGTATGCCTGTTTCAAAAACATCACTTAATATAGCCAAGATAGGTTGCCCTTTAAGTTCGGGCATTACCTGAAGCAAATCTTTGCCAATGATATCTTCGGTTTTGCCCATCATTTCCAGCATAGGTTTGTTGGCTTTCGAAACCTGCATTTTTTTCCCCCTAAAAACAGCCATGGCAACTGGTGCTTGGTCCATCATGTTGCGAAAACGGTTTTCACTTTCGATGATCTGGCGTTGTGTTTTTTGTTCCTGCAAAAAGGTCTTGCCCCTGCTCATGGCCAAACCAATATAGGCCGCTACCGATTCTATAAACTGCCTGTACTCACTGTCCAGCTTTCTGCGGGAAGAAATACCTGCAACTAAGTAGCCGCTGATCTTTGCTTCAGCCATCTTGAGCGGTACAATCAACGCTTCCGTGCAGGCTTCCGGCCAACAGGAAGCAATTGGTATTTTAATATAAGCAGACAAATTTTCCAGATGCATGGATTTTCCGGATTGCAGCAATTCTTCTACCGGCCATTCGATATGCTGTACATCTGCTGCGGATAAACCCATGGCTGCCGATAAAGTAATATCCTGAATGCCGTCCTCTAATGTGGTGTACAACAGGCAAAACGTTAATTCTTCCTGTGTGGCTTCCAGTATTTTCATACCGGTTTCCATGCCTTCTGTAAAACCCTGTACCGAATGAAGGTGCAAAATGGAATGTAATATCCGGTTCCGCCTTTCATTGATCACGCGGTAAGTAGTTTCCATAACGGCATTGAACACACCACCTGTGCTGCCGTCTGCTGCGATGATGGGCGATAAAGTATAATCAAAATAACATTCTTCTGTATAACCAAAACGTTGTATCAGCAGCATGGTATCTTTTGAACGGATGGATTCGGCATTTTCCAAAACACGCTTAAACTCAGCATCAAGCCTATCCCATATTTCCGGCCAAACTTGTTTGCCTGGTTTGCCCAAAGCCCAGGGATGCTTGTCGCCGGGAATAGCACTCCAGGCATCATTATAAAGCAGAATGAAACCTTCGCCCCAATAAATAGCCATCGGAAAACCGGAATTGAGGCAAATGCTCAGGGCTGATTTCAAACTGTCAGGCCAGGAAGCAGGCCCGCCCAAGGAAGTCTGTGCCCAATCCGTTGTACGGATCAGTTCGCCCATTTTACCGCCGCCCTGCAAAAACTTATAGTTGTGCATAAGGATATTTTTTTGAAAAAACAAAAATGCGGAAGATTTATAAAACTTTCAGCTATTGGCAAGTAATATCTGTGTTGACTTATCCGCAATATGCAAATAAGGCCCGGATGCTCCGGCTTTGCTTTGTGCCGGTGCTTCTTTTAGCAGGTAAAAACCTATGTATCGGCTTTGCTTAGAGCCTATTTAAATTTATATGACTGTCCGCAATCAATACCAAGTATTGTCTAAAGCGGCTATTATTAGCCTGTCGAACAGTTTTTCACCAAAATACCTTCGGTTGAACTTGTAACAGAATTCATCGAGGTAGTTT